>Ga0222717_10000014_pt1 | contig 140787 bp, 172 predicted proteins | sample C33_18DmetaG_FD_165053 | JGI IMG/M metagenome (GOLD analysis project Ga0222717, IMG submission 165053) | Estuarine water microbial communities from San Francisco Bay, California, United States - C33_18D | ecosystem: Environmental > Aquatic > Marine > Unclassified | place: USA: California... | reverse complement strand
GTTAAGTTGCCTGTCATTGTTCCACCAGCTAATGGTAATTTTGTTGCAATACTATTTGTTACAGTAGTACTGAAGTTTGCGTCGTCTCCTAAAGCCGCAGCTAATTCATTTAATGTATTTAATGTACTTGGTGCAGAGTCTGCTAGGTTTGCAATTGCTGTTGATACGAATGCAGTACTTGCGGCTGTCGTATCATTATCACCAGCTGTTGCTGTTGCAACTGTAACTGCTTTACCTGTAAGATCTAAGGTTGTATGTAATTTATCAGCAGTAATACTTGTATTTGTAATTGCTGAAGCTGTAATTGCGCCATCTGCTATAATTGCTGATGTAATTTTTGTTAATGCCATTATGTGTTATCCGTTATGTATTGTTTGCCTGTTGCAATTGCTGTTGTGTAACTTGATTTATCTACTGCTGAACTTGCTACATCAGGTGTAGGATCCTCATCATCCATTGGTGACATAGCTAATACAATTTCTAAATAGTCTACATTTTCTTGTACTCTACGATTTACAATTTGTTGTGTGCGGCCTTCCATGAAATATGAAAAGTCGCCATCATTAATTTGATTAATTAAAGTTACAGAATCATCTGCACCTGTAAGTACTTGTTCAACTGTTTTAGCCATTTTGTAATTCCTCTACTTTAGCCGAAAGTTCTTGTACAGCTTTTACTAACATAGGTATTAATTCATTGGGTGTTAATGCCTGTGTTCCATCTTCCTGTTGTTCCCATATATGTGATATGACTTCTGGATGATTATCCAGTGCTTCTTTAACATCTTGTGCAATAAATCCAATTTTTCCTATTGGATTATCTTTCTCATACCTTTCGTCTGAGTCAGATTTATGATTTGATAATTCAGCATCAATGTCTTTTTTCTTTCTCCAATCAAAATTAACTGGTTTTAAATCATTTATAAACGCAAGTCCTGCTTCACTGGGTCGTATATTTTCTTTCAACCTTTCGTCTGAACTTCCGCTCCAACCTGTTGCTCCTAAAGAAATCCAAGATTTGCTACCACCATAACCAAGAGTTGCGTATGTGCCTGCTGCTCCGGATGTTGCTCCGTACCCAATTGTTATACCACCATTGCTTGCGCCACTTACTGAAGCACCTGCACCAACAACGGTATTGTATGCACCTGTATTGCTACTTCCTGCACCTGAGCCAAAAAAAGCATTTGCAAAACCGCCACAACTTCTTCCTGCCTTATACCCTACCATAGTATTAGCATATCCAGTCGTAAGAGCACTATCAGCAGCTCTATCTCCAATGATTACATTTGTATAACCAGTTGTAACTAAGTAGCCTGCACGATTCCCTATAAAGACTGAATCATCTGTGCTTGTTCCTGTGTAAAAAGCTTCATTACCCACAACAACTGTTCTACCAGTTGTCATGTTATAAGCTGCATGATTTCCTACGACTACAGCATCATCTCCTGATGAGTGTAATCTTTTTGCATTATATCCAATTGCAACATTACCTTCACCTGTTTGAAAACTACGCATTGCATGAGTTCCCATAACAGTATTAAGAGAGCCTGATGTAATTCCAGTAAAATTATTACCACCCACTGCAGTATTAGAATGACCAGTACATACTCCAGATTCTGCTGTTGAAGCTCCAATAAAACAGTTTTGATTTCCTGTAGTATTTTCTGCTCCTGCTAAGAACCCTATAAAAGTATTTGAACTACCAGTTGAATCTTGACCTGCTCTATAACCAAGTGCTGTTACTTGTGTTGCTGTGGTTGTAGTACTTAACGCGGCCCAACCAACAGCTGTATTAGAAGCTGCAGTATTTAATCCTAAAGCAGAATCACCAATAGCAGTATTCCCACTAGCAGTTGTATTAGCATCTAAAGCTCCGCGACCTATAGCCACATTTTCAGAACCTGTGCTGTTTAATAATAAGGCACCCTGGCCAATAGCAACATTTCTATCGCCTTCATTATTAGTTGTTAAAGAACTTTCTCCAAGTGCGGTATTACTATGCCCACCAACATTTGCATCAAGTGAGTTCCTTCCAACTGCGGCATTATCGTAACCTGTGGTGTTTGCTCCTAAAGCATCAGTTCCTACTGCTGTATTGTTAGAAGCAGTAGTATTAGCATCTAATGCACCTTGACCTATAGCAACATTAGTTCCACCTGTTGTGTTTGTTGCTAAAGCATTTTGCCCCATCGCTACATTACCTGTACCAGTGGTATTTAATGTCATTGCATCTAACCCAATAGCAGTATTGTTTGAAGCTGTAGTGTTTGCTGCTAAAGCATCTTTACCCATAGCTACATTATTAGCACCTGTGGTGTTTAGATTTAAAGCTAGGTAACCCATTGAGGTGTTATTTGCACCTGTTGTAATTTGCGACCCTGCCGCAACACCTACCGCAGTATTGCCATCTGCTGTTGTAACATTTTCTAATGCAGTTCTTCCTACCGCAGTATTATAACTTCCTGTTGTATTCGCATACAAAGCCCTGTAACCAAGGGCAGAGTTTCTATCACCAGTCGTTAAAGCTGCAAAAACATCTACACCCACTCCAGTATTTTGGTCTGCTGCATCAATCGTGCCTGTGGCGTTGTCTCCAATCATTATGGAGGACGTGCCAAAAGCTTTAAATGTAGGACCACCTGCAGGGGCATCTTCCCAAGCCACTCCGCTTCCAGTAGATGTTAGAAGTTGCCCGTCTGAGCCTTGACCACCGTTAATCTTAAAATTCTGTCCATCTACTAATGGGCTTGTAACTGATGTAGCAATCGTAACAGCGTTTTCTATCTTTGAACCTGTTACTGCATCATCTGCTATTTGTTCGGATTGTATTTGAGTATTTGCCATCTTATATTAGCCTATATTTTTAGTATTCTTTTTAGCTTCTATATAACCAGCTATTTTTCTTTCCTGGTTATTTCTTTCGTCTGCATTCATTAGCCAACCTAGAACTACATCTATGTCTAAAGAATCTAGAGAAGTAAAGCTTCCTGTATTATTAAAATCCACTGACCAGGATTGTTCTTCAAATTCGCTGTATGAACCTTCTGTTCCTACACATTTCCATCTTATGGTGTGTATAACATCTGTAAACGCATCATCGCCTATTGTTACTGTTGGCGTTACAATTACATCTTCTATTGTCCATGTATAATTAATCATGAGTCGTTAAATCCTCCTGTTATTTCACTATAAAGTAGTGTTAAAGCTACAGATTCATTTGTTGAAGCTTCTCCCCATAATGGTTTACAATGATCTGTAGAACTAATTGTAGCAGATTGTACTTGACTCCAGCTTGAATGACTTGGATCCGTCGCAGAAGCTGCATTTGTACTATAATGTGTACTAATAGTATTACCTGCTCTTTGGTGTTTAATATACCAAGTTGTTTGATGATCATCGCCACCGCCATTACTTACTGGCCAATGATATTGTCCCATGTAAGATACAGTACTATCAAATCCATCTACACTAGCTCCTCCACCATAAGGACCAGCACCATCATTACTTTCTCCTGTAAAGTTTCCATTTGTGATTCCAGCTTTATACCCTATACCAATTCCCATATAATCATGTGACCATTTAGATATTACAGTAAAATTACCTTCAAAGTTTAAATTTACTGAAATAGCACTATACCCACTTCCGGCTTGAGCTGATTGACCACCAGCAGCAATCGTCCATTTTTGATGGACTGTACTTGCTTGTTGAAATTCTAAAGGTGCCGTTGTTTTCATAGGCAACCACATAGTACTATAAACCTCAAATTCTGAAGTTGTAGAATTATATCGCATCATTCCAGCTGAAGGAGAAGAAGGTCTTTGTGCTGTTGTGCCGTTTGGTAATCTTGCCGAACCTGTTCCAGTACCCATATCAATTGATTGTGCTTTTATGTCTCTTACTTCAGCATTTGTTCCACCTATATCAAATGAATGTTGATTGTTTGGTGTAAAGTGTCCTGCGCCACTAATAACCCATCTAGCTGCACCAGCATTAGTATGGAATTTTAAGTTTCTACTTCCATCGTAGCTTATTCCTCCATCATATGCATCAGTATTATTAGCATTAGCTCTTGAGAACGCATACCAGCCTTCTCCAGTGCCGTTGAATATAGCCATACCACCTGCACTACCACTACCAACTACTAAATTATTAGCTTTGGCATGATTACTACCTGGAGTTGCTGTTCCGATACCAACGTTGCCGGCATGGTATACATTACCATTTGATAATAAATTATGCTGTACATTTGCTCCAGTTCCTGAATTTCTAATTGTAAATACATCTGAATCATCTACACCTGAAGTAAGTTGAAGTTGAACATAACCATCTGAGCCTCTATTAACTGCTACTAAACCATGCCCACTATTTTGATTCCATGTCACATTACCATATTCAATCATATTAGTAAATGAGCTTGGATTATCTAATTCTAATCTTGCACCTGGACTGGTAACTCCAATTCCAACATTTCCTGAAGAATTAATACGCATTTTTTCTGTAAGATTACCACCATTAGCTCTAGTTGTAAATCTTAACGCAGTATCATAGTTTCCTGAACTAGTATTTTCTTTAATGCCTTGTATTGTTGCGAAATTAGTTGTATTTCCACCACTAGTATATTCACCTCTAAAAGTTAGTCCTGCGCCGGGAAGCGTGCCGTTATAAGCAGTTCTATCAACTAAACAAAGATTAGCTAAACCACCACCTGAAGAAACATTAGTACCATCAACATGTAAACGATATGCAGGACCAGTTTCACCAATTCCAACATTGCCTGAATTTAGAACAACCATCTTAGCAGCTGACCCTGCATTTTGAATGTGGAAGTCATTTCCAACTGCTGCAAGTTCTACGTTACCTGCATTATCTGCTAGTTGAATTGCTCCTGTACCATCGGTTGAGGTAAATGAAGCAACTACATTTGCTGCGCCTGAATTAAATGCAGGACTTGCCAATGGTGCTTTTAAAGCAATACTATTGGTAATAGTTGTACTGAAACTTGCATCATCACCTAAGGCTGCTGCTAATTCGTTTAATGTATTTAATGTACCTGGTGCGCTATCAACTAATGCTGCAATTTCCTGTTGTACGAATGCCGTATTTGCTGCGGTCGTATCACTATCGCCAGTTGATGCATTTGCTACTAGTACTGTTTTACTAGTTAAGTTCATATCGGTATGAAGATCAGCGTGTGTAATTGATCCGTCTACGAATGCTGCTATCTCGCCTGTTGCTGATATTGAATCTGATAATCTTCTTGCTTTTGAATATGCCATAGTACTATTTATACCTCATCCCATGTCTGATCTGTTTCATTCCAATTATATAGTTTGGTCGCATCAGGATATGCTACTGGTGATTCCCATTGACAAGTGCTTTCGTTTAATGTCCATGACTCATATGGTTTTGGAGGTATAAATGCATCTCTTGTTGAATCATAAGTATATCCTATGCCTGCATAATTTTTTCTTATAGAGCCATCAATTTTAGTTTCTAACCAAGTTCCTGCTGAATCATCAACAAAGGTATCAAAAAAATCTTCATTTGCTATGATTACTTTTTCTACTAAACCATTATTTATTTTTGCCCAATACTTACTCATGCTGTATAGCTCCCACTTGAATTAAAGGTAATGATTGTATTGCTACCACTTGTTGTTACTGTTGGTGAGCCAGTAGTTGTGCCTGAATATTTTGATGTAGCTACTCTAAGTATAACCACACCTGAACCACCTGAGCCACCACTACTGTTAGACATACCGCCACCACCACCGCCACCTGTGTTAGCTGTTCCTGCGGTTGCACTAGTTGCTGAATTTCCTGAACCATTTCCACCACCACCATTTCCACCTGTACCGCCATCTCTGCCTAGTCCAGCATATGCTGCACCACCACCGCCACCTGCTCTATAAACTGATGAACCAGTAATTGTAGATGCAACTCCTACACCGCCATTTCCACCTGTCCACGGAGACGCTGCATTTGCACCAACTGCACCTGCTCCACCACCGCCTGAAGCTGAAGAACTATTTGAGCTACCGCCACCAGTACCACCTGCAAACCCCTGTCCTGATGTTCCTGCACCACCTGTATTTACCGAGTCTCTACCTGAACCACCACCTGAGCCACCACTTGCACCTGCACTGGCATTATTGCTACCACTACCACCGCCAATAGATGTAATTGTAGCTAAGCCTGAGCCTGAGATTAATGAGTTACCACCATTGCTTCCACTTGCCCCACCTGAACCACCTGCTCCAACAGTAATTGTATAAGTTGTTCCACCAACAAAAGTTAAAGCTGACTCAGCAGAAGCACCGCCACCTGATGTTCCTGCTGATGTCCTATAACCACCAGCTCCACCACCACCTGCTAAACTAGTTCCACTACCACCACCGCCACCTGCAATTACAAGAAAATCAGCAGTATAAGTGTAGCCACTAGAATCAAGAATAAACCATGCGTTGCCTTTATATACCTCGTACTCTGATTCAGTTGTATTGTAACGAACCATGCCATTCGCAGGAGAAGCAGGTCTTTGAGCAGTTGTTCCTATAGGAATTTTTATAGAACCTGTGCTATTAAATACAACATCGCCTGTAAATGTTGGACTTTCTTCATAAGCTGATGTTATAACACCTGTTGAACTATTGTATGATAATGCATTACCACTTACAGAAATCGCGCCTCGTGCACGTGCGGTCGTATGATAAAGGTTACTTGTGCCTTCACTTACTGTATCTGTATTTCCGAGCGTAGTAACTGTAAACATATTTACTTCAACTACATCACCAACTGTTAATCCTGTATCAAAAGTCAGAGTTGTTCCACTTACTGTGTAATCTGTCTTTTGTTGATATACACCGTTAATATAAACCTGTGTATTGTTTTCTGATTTAGGATCTGCACTTAATGTAAATGCTGTTTGTCCTGCAGTAGCTGTAAATTGTTGATTAACTGCAGATGTTCCATCGTGGACTGAAGCAGTAGTTATATGTACTGCAAGTTTTTCACCAGAAGCCGGAGCTGTATCTAATGTAAGTACTGCGTTTGATAATGCATAATCACCTTTTTCTTGGTATACACCATCTATGAATACTATAAGAGCATCTTCGTTTGCTGGAGTAACGCTTAGAGTATAAGCTGTTGTACTTCCATCTCCTGTAAATGTATCTAGGATTTTATTAGAAGAACCTGTTCCAACTGCTGTCCATGCGGATCCGTTATAAACTTCTAAAGCGCCATCAGATGTATTCCATCTTAATTGCCCTGTTGCTGCGCTTGGTCTTTGAGCTGTTGTACCAGCTGGTATTTTTAAAGCAGTTGTTGTATTTAATATTAAATCACCTGTAAGCGTTCCGCCTGATAGATTTAATTTTAAAGCATCTGCTGTATCAATGTATAACTTAGTTCCTGCATCTTGATTTGCAGTAGGATCTCCAAGACCTGTAATCTTGGAAGTACCCATTGCTATGGCACCAGTCATTGTACCACCTGCTAAAGGTAATTTAGTTGCGATCGCTGCTGTTGTTGTTGCAGCATAGTTAGCATCATCACCAAGTGCTGCTGCGATTTCATTTAATGTATTTAATGCCGCTGGAGCACTATCACTTAGATTTGCTATTGCTGTAGTAACATATGCTGTTGTAGCTACTTTTGTTGTATTGTCTGATGCAGATTGTGTTGTTGCTGCTTGTGCACTTGGTAATGTTAAAGTTTTACCAGATAAATCTAAAGTCGCATGAAGTTTATCAGCTGTAACCGCTGCATCAGTAATCATGTCTACCGTAACAGCATCATTAGCTATTACGTTACTTGTTATCTTTGTATTTGCCATATTATCCTTCTAGTGTAGCTATTCTAGCTTCTAATTCTTGTATTGTTTTTACGAGTAATGGTACTAATTTACTTTGGTCAATACCTTGATAATCAGGATTGCCTTCACCATCAACTGCATCTTTTGTTCCTGTAATTGCTTCAGGAACTATACTTGATACTTCGTGAGCTAGGAAACCATCAACTAATGTATTGGTATCATCAGCTATAAAATTAAATCTAGCTGGTTTGAGTTGTTTTAATCTTGTTGTAGCGTCCCAGGTATAATCTACATTTTCTTTTAATCTGTAATCAGAAGATGTATTATATGAAGTTGAACCAGCTGCTGTTCTAATACGACCAACTAGTGTCATTGAGTTATGGTAAAATTGTATTGCGTCATAACTATTTCCAACTTCACCCATAACATTAAAAGCACCTGAACAGGCTTCTGAAAGCCCACTTAGCCTGAGCCTGCCAACATTATTTATTGCCATAACTCTGGACTGAGCATTCGAATTTTGGTTTCTACAATTTAGCCACCATTCTCCACCTTGTGAACCACTTGCAGTGCTGTGCATTTCAGCTGTTTCTTTAGGGCCATAACCTGAGTACCACGATAAGCCACCTGAATAAGCAGAAGTTGACATTCCTGAAAGTCTTAAAACTGGGATATGTTGACCTGCACTATGTGAAACGTCTAAAACCCTACCTGGGGCAGTCGTTCCGATACCAACGTTGCCGTCATTTTGTATAGTTAATCTTGCATCACCTGGATCTGCATTTGATTGATCTTGATCATTATTAACACAAAAAAGAAGTTTACCTCTTGAATAACTAGAGCCGATATCTTGAAATATAATAGCCGATTTAGTATTAGAAGTTTCTCCACCTATACCTATACCAGTCCATACTCCACTCCCATTATTTGTCCTACCTGATAGTCTTATGCCATATGCATTATCAGTCTCAGTATCTACATGAAGTTTTGTTGATGGGGCAGTCGTTCCGATACCAACGTTGCCTCTATCTAAAACAAGATTATTATTATACAAAGTGCCATTGTTTTTAGTATTAAAATTATAAGTAACAACTCCACTACCAGGAATAGCTGTATCAAGTTCTAAATAAAAATTATCTTCTGAAGAGCCATAAGACCATCTTTGAGCATTTGTGTTATCTACAAATTTTACATCTAATGGAGCTGCTGGAGAAGTTGTTCCAATTCCAACGTTACCATTACCTCTAACCATCATTATTGGCGTAGTTCCATCAACCTTTCTAAAATATGCAGCATAGTCACTAGCCGAAGTACCTGCGCTCACTAAAAGACCTGTTGATGCATCTGTTGTAGAGTGTCCAAAAACTTCTAATGTATTAGTGTTTCCTCCTGCAGTAAATCTAGCTGGAGGTACTGAACCTGTTCCTGATACAGATAACATTTGTGATGGGTTAGTGTCATTAATTCCAACTTTGCCAGTATTATCAATATACATTCGAATATTACCAGCGCCATCGGATATTACAACGCGATTACTAGCGGTTCTTATATCTAAACCGCCTTCATTACCGTCATAACTACCAAGGACAATATTATAATTTCCTGTAGTAATCAGCTCACCAGCACGATATCCAAGTAAAGTATTGAGTTGGCCTGTTGATACTGCCTGTCCAGCTTCAGAACCAATTAATGTGTTATTGGGACCAGTTGTCACATTCTGACCTGCCCACCAGCCAACAACCGTATTTTGTATGGCACCAGTTTCTACCACCGATAAAGCATTATTTCCGATTGCAACATTTCTATTGGCATTTTGATATCCTTGATTTATATCGCCTCTGTGCGCATTAGAACCAATAGCAATACTATCTCCACTATTAGAAGCCCTATATTGCATTGCCTGATAGCCAATGGCTATATCACCGGTTGTACTACCAGTACTACTCATCATGGCATAATAACCTATTGCAATAGCTTTTTGGCCTTCGTCAACATCACGACCAGCACCGAATCCAATAAAGGTATTTCTTTGAGCTTCCCAGGACTCTGCAGCATTGCCAACTTGTTTTCCTGCTTGATATCCTATTAAAGTATTCTGTCCCTGGGTGGTTATACCATTTCCAGCCTCGAAACCAATTGCAGTATTTTGGTCTCCACTTGTTAAATTCGCAAAAACATCTACACCTAAACCTGTGTTGTAATCAGCAGCATTAATAGTTCCTGTAGTACTATCACCAACCATGATCGAAGATGTACCAAATGTTTTAAATGTTGGACCACTCGCTGGCGCATCTTCCCATGCCACTCCACTTCCTGTGGAGGTTAATAGTTGTCCGTCTGTTCCTTGTGCGTTATTTATTTTAAAATTGTCTGCATCTACAATAGCATTAACAGTTAAGTTCCCAGTCATTGTACCACCTGCTAAAGGTAGTTTAGTAGCCAATGCTGTGGTAAGAGTAGTAGAATAGTTTGCATCGTCTGCGATTGCAGCGGCTAATTCATTAAGGTCATTTAAGGCGCTTGGAGCTCCACCAATTAATGCAGTGATTGCAGCATCTGTATATGCTGTCGTTGCTATTTTAGTAGAGCTGTCTGCTGCTGATTGTGTTGTTGCAGTAGTAGTACTTGCCAATGAACCAGTGAATGCACCAGCAGATGAGATACGCTCAGTACCTGCTATGGTTAAACCATTCTTTACTTCGAAATTTTTATTTGTAGCCATTTACGATTTCACTCTCCATCGTTATTATGTATCTATTTATACACTTATTGCACTTGATATTACTTTAATTGTTGAACTTGAAGAACTCCCCATTGTTACCTGTAATAACATATTACCTGAACTAATTGTTGCATCGAATGTTGCAAGAGAAGAACCACTAAAGATTGTTCCATACTCTGTTAAGTATACAGTTGTTCCATCATGTATTGCATTTAATTCTGTTGAATGATATGCTGAACCCTGTGTTATTTGTACTTGATATTTAACTGTTCTATATGTAGCAACTGCATGTGAAGCCACTGTCGTTGCGCTGGTTGCACTAACAGAAGTACTATCAGATCTTACATAAGAATTACCAACTATGAAATTAGAATTACCATCCCATGATGGTGCGCCTGTGCTTAATTTAGCTGGTGTGACTGATGCATCACTTGGTGTTCCTATACCATTTATACTTGGGTAAACAACTTCAATTGCTGTTGCATTAGCCGGAACGTTACCTGAACCAAAGTCTAAAGTTGTTCCACTTACTGTGTATTGATCATGGTTCTGATATACTCCATCCCAGAATACTTGTAAATAGTTTTCATTAGGTGGTGCAACACTTAGTGTGTATGAATAAGCTGAACCATTTCCTGTAAACGTTTCAACGTTTGGACTTGTTCCAACTATGCCTGCACCAATATGATGTACAACAACTTCTTGACCGTTTGTTATACCAGCATCAAAGGTTAATGTTGTACCACTTAATGCGTATGAATTTTTATTCTGATATACACCTTCCACAAAAGCCATGATCTCATCTTCTGAAGCCGGAGCTACTGAAAGTGTATAAGCATTCTGTGAACCTGAAGCTGTAAATAAATCTGTTGTGAATACTGAGCCTGATCCACCTGCTATTGTAACTGTGTCTGAACCTGCTGCAGTTGTTAATACTATACCTGCCCCAGCCGCTAATGTTAATGTATCTGCAGTTGAATCTGCAACAACATTTGATTGTCCACTAACTGCGATTGTTCCAAATGCGTTAGCACCAACTGCGGTATTTGTAAATGTAATTGTATCTGAACCGGCTGCTGTTGTAATAGCAAGACCTGTTCCAGCAGCTAAAGTTAATGTATCAGATGAACTATCAGCAACAACGTCACTTTGACCTGATACTGAAATTGTTTCGAATGCATTACCACCAGCTAATCCCCAACTTAGATTTCCAGAACCATCTGTCTTAAGTGCATATCCTGCTGTGCCGTCTGCTGCTGGTAATACCCAAATTTTATCAGCACTTAATGCTGGAGCTTCGAACCCTACATAATTTGAGCCTTCATAAAATCTTAATTCTTTATTTGAACCATCTAATGATATATTACCTGCAACTGTTAAGTCACCAGATAAATCTGCACTTACAGATGTTAATGCACCTGTTAATGTTAAGCTAGCTTGTTCTGTAATAGCACCAACCATCGCTACAGTTTCTATAACTGCTCCACTAGCTGGTGCTGTATCAAATGCTAGTGTTGTACCAGATACAGTGTAATCTGTTTTCTGCTGGTATACACCATCGATATAAACTAATAGATTGTTTTCTGAAACTGGTGCAGTTGTAACTGTATAATCTGTTGCTGAACCATTACCTGTAAATTGATCCACTACAGAATTGCCTGTACCAATAGTCCTATAATAAGCTATGATTTCTACAACGTTACCTGATGCTATAGCATTAACAAATGTTATAGTTGATGTGTTAGTTTCGGCGTAATCTGTTGTAAGCTTTTGTAATACACCATTTAGGTAAACATCCACTGCACCTAATGTATAACTTAATGTTGCTGAATTATCATCTGATCCACTGAATGCGGTTGTACTAGATGATGTAGTATAAACAAATTTTGTTCTTATGTCTGAAGCTGAGGCTGAACCACCACCACCACTTCCTGAAGATGCAAATGTAACTGTATCTCCACTAGCACTAGTAGTAAGTGTCATATTAGAACCAGCTACTAATGTTAATGTATCTGTTGCTGTATCTGCTACGACGTCTGATTGGCCTGAAACTGAAATTGTTTTAAATGCTTCTGATACTGTACCTGTGCCAGGAATAGTAATTGTTTTAGTCGCACCAGTACCTGTTGCTGTTACCCCAGCACCCACAAAGTTAATTGTTGCTGCTGCTGTTGCTAAGGATGAACCTTCTTCTTGTACAGTTATTGCTGAACCGCCACCACTTACTGTTGTAAATGTAAATCCACCACTACCATCTGTTGTTAGTACTTGACCGTTTGTTCCGTCAGAACCAACATCACTTAAATCTAGTAAACTTGCCGCTGCAATTCTAGCATCTGCTCGAGCATTGGTATAGTATAGATTAGTATTTTCTGTTATTGCAGAAGTGTTTAGTGTTATATTAGCTGAACCATTAAATGATACACCTGATATAGTTCTTGCTGTAGCTAATGTAGTAGCTGTATCTGCATTACCTGTTAATGCACCTGTAATATTAGCTGCAATAGCATAGTTAGCTGCAAATCTTTGGTTAGCATGATCCCATGTAAATGTAGGTATAGTACCTGAAGACCAAGCACCAAATGTAAGTCCTGCGCCGTTAGTTGCTGAACTTGTTGTTGCTGCTTTACCAACTGTTATATTTAAATCTTCTACATCTAATGTTGCAACATTTAAAGTTGTACTTGTTCCATTAACCGTTAAGTTACCAGTGATGATTGTATTACCATCTACTTGTAAATCATTAAAGGTTACATCAGAAGTTGTTGCAACTGCTTGTCCTATTGATATAGCACCATTAGAAACTGTTACGCCCGTACCCGCGGAGATGTGCGCTCGCACCTCGCTCGCGCTCGGACCCGTGTACGTGATCACGCCCGTGGTGTTATTATATGCTAATGAACCATCTCCACCAGCATCTGTGACTGATATTAATGCACGAGTTGTAGCTGCTGTTGTTTCTGTAAAAGATATAACACCTGTTGAACTATTATAGGATAAATCTCCACTTACACTAATTGAGGCTCTTGCTCTAGCGTCTGTGTAATATAGATTTGTCCCTTCTGCTAAATCACCTGTATTAAATCCAGTAAAGTTTCTTGTAGCATAATCTGATCTACCACCCATATATCCATGTGCTGAACATTGGTAATGTAATACCATTGGAGTAGCATCAGTAGGTACAATAGTTGTATGCGCGCCTGAACTTCCTGGCGTTCCAGATGTCGTAATACCTGTACTATAAGCAGTTGATTTATTTGCTTCATAATAGAATCTTAATGGATGACCAGAGTTGGAACTATCTGCTTGATCAAACTTATATGTGTTCCCAGGAACCATATGGAAATGAGGTGATTCAATACCATTTAAAAAGTATGCTGAGCTTGAACCAGATCCATGATGTGGGTGCGATGTTGTTTTTGTAGCAACGGTGACGGTAATAGTTATTGTATTACCTTTTCTTATCTTATGATAAGTATCTGTTGCGGAGCCAATCTGAATTATACTATCAAGAGAAGACTCCGTGGTCTTCATATACGCTTTACCGTCGTAGGTATTAAGCGCTAATTCACCTAAGTCTAGATTACTTGTAGTTGGAATGCCTCCAGCTGTTGCTGAACGCCTCAGTTGTATGTTCGTTTTACGTGCCAATTTTGGCTCCTATATGTTCAATCTCTATATAGAGAAATTAATAAAAATGTTTACAAACACATATTAATGTGTTATAATACTATTTATAATTAGTATGTTCCACCATCTACGATGACAGAAGCAATAGGTACACCAGAACTATTAAACTGCATTATTGCACCTTCTGCAGAAGATGTAACAAAATCAATTGCTGTACCACCAGAGTTAGATGTAAATACACCTTTACCAGTGAATGAACTTAATCCAGTACCACCATGTGCTACTGCTAAATCTGTTGTAAGTGTTAAACTAGCTGCTGATGCTGCACCTGTTACGGTTAATATATCATCAATAGTTGTTGTACCACCAGCTGAATCAATTGTTAAATTGCCAGAGGTTGTATCGATCTCATTATCGCCTGTAATACCAACTTGGACATTACCTGCGTAAACTCCACCGAATTGTGCATCATGCCATGGTGAGGAAGCATTATCTCCACCTGATAGATCTTCATCGTTAGTGAAGGAGAACCTTTGAGTTTGTATATCAAATCCAAAGAAACCTGTTTTAACTGCTGAACCGTTATGCCATTTGAAACTAACACCACGATCAAGACCATCTGCTGCAGAAGTATCTTTAGCTAATTCAATAACTGGATCTGTTAAAGTAGTAGTAGTTGAGTTAACTGATGTTGTTGTACCGTTAACTGTAAGATCACCACCAACTGTTAAATTACCGCCAGTTTGAACTGTGTCTGATGTAGCATTACCTAATGTTACGTTCCCGTTAACAACTAAGTTATCTGTAACTGTTAAATCTGATCCAATAGTAACGTCATTTGGTAAACCAACGGTGACCGTTACGTCTGTACCTGATTTAGCTACCGCTGTTGTAACTTCTTGAGCTGTACCAACGATTCTTAAATCATCTGTTAATAAGGATACATCGCCTGTTCCTGAATCACCATCTACTGTTAATGCTGTAGCAACTGTTACTGTTGAAGCAGCTGTTAATCGACCTTGTTGATCAACTGTGAATGTTGGTATAGCTGTTTGTGAACCGTAAGATCCTGCTGTTACTGCTGTATCATCTAGATCTATTTCAATAGCGTTTCCACTAGCAGTTGTTGATATACCTGTATCACCTGAAATGGTTAATGTTTCATCATCAAGGTCAATTGCTATTGTACCTGAATCCGTAGTAATATCTAAGTCTTGTGCATCTACAATTGTATCAACGTAAGCCTTAATTGACTGTTGAGTAGCAAGTGCTGTAGCACTATCAGAAGCTAAATTATCTTCATCTAAGATACTGGTAATACCAACTGCAGATCCTAATGACCCTGTAGCTGCAACTTTAAATGTTGCTGTATTTAAAGCACTAACATGAGAGTTAGCATCTGTAATTAATGCACTCGATGCTGTTGTCGTACCGTGTACGTGATTTAACATTTCGGTAAAGTATTTACCACCGATAATGTCTACGTTTGGAGCGTATGGGTTCTCAGTACCAGTACCAATGTATAACCTGTCTCCATTATTTGCTTGGGTTCCAGTAACGTAAGAATACGCCATTTCCCCTGTGTAAATATTAGTTGGCGCCGAACTTGTGGACGCGGTATTTAATATTTTAATTCTTGTTAAAGCTGCCATATTAGTATGTTCCTGAATTTATAATTAGATTGTTACCATCTAAACTGTTTGTCATTTTAAATTTACTCGTTCCAGCATTATACTGGATCATTGCTCCATCTGCTAGATTCCCTGTATCTACGTCGGTTAAATCCGCCAAAGATACGTTACCTATTTTTAGGGTTTGTGCAACAATCTTATTAGGATTAGATCGAATCTTTGCCTTTAAGTTTGCCATTATATCTGCGTAACTCCAGGTGTAATTTCTACTTGCCCTTCTAAAACTCTTGTTTTAGCCCCTCCGGAACTTGTCATTTCTACATCGTAGAGATAACGTCCGTATTTCATCGCATTTGACTGCGCTGCTGTTAATGCAATGCTGATAATTCCAGCTGCTGCATTTGAAACTGCACAAGTTAAATCAACCGCAGTACTAGATGTATATGATTTTCTAATTTGACCTTTAACTGTATAGCCTGTCAAATTAACTGCATCACCATCTGCATCCGTTACATCGATTGCAGAACTAAAATCTGTTCCTTGGTCGATTGTCATGTTCGAATAAACTGCCATTTAATTTACCTTATGTCTTTTATTTATGCTTTTTTAGTTCTTTGATTTCAGCATTTAACTCTTTTATTGCTTCTATCAATAACGGTACTAATCTTTCATATTGTACTGTTTTATATTTCTCTGGATTTATTGGTGCTGGTTTAACTACCTCTGGCATTACTTTAGCTATTTCCTGAGCTGATACACCAACTTGCATCTCTTCTTTATCTGCATCTAGTAGTTCTACTGCTGTATCATTGTAATTAAAATAGAATCCATTTATTTGTTCTACTTTTTCTAATGCATTATCAATATTAGCTTTTCTGTCTTTTAATTGAGAATCAGAAACGGATGATGTAATATCACCTGTAGCTGTAATCGCTCCCGAAACTGCCCATGTTCCAGAATAAGTTCCAGCTAAGCTTATACCAGGAGTTGTTGTTCCACTTGATACACTTATACCATTTGATCCGGTTACATTTGTAACTGTACCTGTATTTGCTGTTGCTCCTCCAGTTATACCGTTTAGTTTATTAAATAAAGTGGTTGTAAAGTTCTTTTGTGTTAATCCATTATCACCAACACCTGGTACGCTTGGATAATTTGGTGTTTGGAATGATCCGTCTGCTCTTAAGAATCCCGTAGATCCTCCAGGGAATCCAGATAGATCGGTAATAGTAAAACTTGAACTTGTATATGTATTATTTGTAGAAGTAATAGTGAATGCATCACCCGATCTAGTAACACTGGTTGCTCCTGCACCATTAACAGTTAAAGTATTACCATTGTTTATTGTAGAAGTTCCACTTGTTCCATTACACCCAATTAAAAATGAATAGTTATTCGCACTGCCTGCTATATTATCTAGTTTAGTTTTTAATGCATTTGTAAAGTTATTATCTGTTAACCCAGTGGATGTGTCATATTCGGTATTTACAGAATTAATAATAATTTTGTTAGATTCAACTACGGTTGAACAGTGAGTTCCACCTTCTATCTCAAATGTTTCTCCAGAGGATATAACGTTAGATGTTCCACTATCACCGTCAATATTAAATGAATAATTATTTGCGTTTGTTTGACCTGTATAACCTAATGAAGAAAGTGTGATTGCACTATTATTAGAAATACTTGTTACGTGACCTCTTGCATCTACTGTAATGCTTGGAACAGTATGTTGTGCTCCATAACTTCCTGCATTTGCGCCCGAGTTATCATGTTGAATCGTTAATGTGTCTCCACTTACTGATGTTGATAAATCATTACCACCTAGTATAGTAAGTGTGTCAGTATTATTATCTGCAACCGCAGTACCTGAACTTGAAGCTACATTTTTAAAGGTCATTACATCAGAACCTTTATCTGAGTTTGTATATGTAACGGTTGTGTTAAGACCTGATACTGAAACTGATTCGGTTAAACCTGAGCCAGCTGAGAATTGTAAATTATCATTGGATTCAAATAACTGTCCTTCAATTTTAGGTGCACCTTGGGTAGCACTTGATAATATTAATGAACCATCTGCTTCCCATCTATCTGTTGCAAAGTTATATACAATAGAGTGTGAACCAGTTACGTTTGCTGCATTATTCGAGTGCGTGCCTACGCCCGTGAAGCTTCTTGTTTCTAAACCGAAACCACCTGTTGTTGGTTCTGAATTTGAAGCTCCCATTAATACTAATGTATCATCTATTTCTAATGTTGATGTATTAATAGTTGTTTGTGTTCCGTTAACATCTAAGTTACCAGTAATTGTTAAGTTACCACCAACTGTTACGTTATCAGGTAATCCAACTGTAACTGTTCCAGCATTTTCTGCTACCGTTACTTCGCCTGATGTTCCTGCGAATGTTAATGTTCCACCTAAAGCAACTGGACTTGTATTTGATCCATCACTTACTGTAATACTTGGATTAGCTAATTTAGCATTTGCAATACTACCAGCTAAATTAGCATTAGTAATACCACCAGCTAACATACTATTCTCAACTGAACCAGCCTGAATAGTTGCTGTTAATGTAGCACTTGTTAAATTAGTTAATGTTGCTGTTCCACCTAAATCGCCAGCCAATGTAATAGTTGGATCTGCTGATAAAGCAAAATCAAAGTTTTGATTTGTTGAATCCCATGTTACATCAATACCTGTTTCTGTATTACTGGAAACTAATTCTTTAGCATTATAGAATGTAACTATATCGGCAGTGTTTGAAGCATTAGAATCATCTAATCCTTGTAACTGCCATGCTCTTGCTTCTTTGTTTCCAGTGACTTGGGTTTCATTAAATTGTATTCTTACATCTTTACCTGAACCAACTCTTCGTCCTTCCAGACCAAATTGGTTAACAGCTGCTGTTGTATCATTAGCTATCAGGGTTAAGAATGCGGTATCAAATGTTAATTCACCACCACCAGATCCAGTTAATATAGAACCTTGTCTTATATCTAGTGTAGATCCCGATGGGAATGTAAATGTTTTACCGTTACTAAATGATATATTACCATTAATTGTTTGTGATGTTCCTTTCGTTAACATCAATCTAGCATCTACGTCAGTATGTAATTCTGCGATTGCAGTACTTACTGTCGATGCTGTCGTTCCAAATGCTCCTGCTGTAATTGTTCCAAGCTTAGTATTGATTGTAGCAATATCTGTATCATTAGAAACTATTTCTGTGTGTAGTTCATTAACTGCACCTCTTAATGAATTTGCTGATGTGTCTAGAGAAGCTGTACCGATTTCTGTTTTAAGAGAGTTGGTAGCATTTACTAAGTCTGTTCTATTTGATATACCAGAAGCTAATGAACTGATTGTACCAATATCATCTTGTACTTCGTTAATAGCATCTACTAAATTTGTTGATGTAATTACAACTGCATCATTTACACTTAACGGAGTATTAAATTCAATAAGTTTTCCAAATGTTACATCTTCGTTTGTTATATCGCCATGGTTTGATCCTGCAATTGTATCTGTACCACCATCAACTTTTATTTGTGTTGATGCGCTAAATGAACCAGAAACTGTTTTTGTTCTTAATAATGTAGAAGAACAATCTAAAATTGTTCCTTGCCAAGTAGCATTTGCAAGGTTTGATCCTTGATATGCAACTGCGCCTTCTTCAAAATCCGATACATCAGGACTTCCAGTAAGTGTGACTGATCCTGCATGATTTGGTATATGAAATCCAGTAGTAGAGGTAGAGTCTTGGGTATAAACTGTTGATCCTACTTTTACAATTACTTCTGCTTTTTTGTATGATTCAGCAACTAAGCTTCGAATAGCAGAACCTGCAATTGTACTTGAACCAGCTGTTAATGTAGAACTAGAACTAAATGTTCCACTGGAGTTCTTTACAAGAATTTTATTAGTAGAAGCACTTACTATAGTAGCGGAATATCCTCCACTTTGTGTGACCGCTGAACCTGCTGAAAAACCTGCACCAACCGTAGGACTTCCAGTTAAAAGGATATATCCTGCAGTATTATCAATTGTCTCTTCAGGTTTATATTCAAACCTTGTAGTTGCAGGAGAAACTAAATAATCACCAGCTGCTGCCGTATGACTAAATACCTTATCAGATATATCTGAATCTAATAAAGTTTTATCCCCTAATCCAAAGGAAATCTCATTAGACTTTTGTCTGAGTTCTTCAATGGAACTTGATTTTAATATTCTGGTTTCTTTATTTTCGGCCATTATCCTTTACCTAATTTTTTAACCAAAGCTTGTAATTCTTTGATGTCTTTTTTAATATCATCTAACTCTTGATCTTTAACTCTTAAAGCATTCATTTGTGCTCTTCGGTTTAATAAAGCAGATGTGTTATTATTTATAACTGCTTGTGAAGTAGTATCTTTAACTAGATCAGGTTGATCAATTATTTCTACTTGGTTTTCTTTTTTCTTTCTTGGCATAATGTATCCTACGTTGCCGCAATGGCTCTAAAGTCTCTTATTGATGGAACAGTTGAAGTATTTGTTGATCTCATTACAATCTTAAATTGCATTGAACCAAAACTTACGTTAGCTCCTAATGGATCTAAATCATATTGTACTTCTTCAAATATCGCTGGGTTATCGTTAATAGAAATAGAAGCAGTTGGTGTAGCTAATACCCATGTTGTATCAACCATTGAAGCAGCTGAACCAGATGTTAGTACTCTATAATATAATTCTACGCTTGAAGCAGAAGGCCTATTTACTGCTAGGAAAGCTGTAATTACATCTGCATCATCTGCCAGTTCTACTGTTTTAGTAATATATCTTGCAAGGTTATTTCCGCCTGATGCTGCAGTTTCTGTTGCTGATCCTGAGTTGATTCTATTTTGTACTGTAACTACTGAAGCTCTATTTAAATCAATAAGAGGAGTTAAGTTAGTCTTAGTTGTGCTCATTGAACATCTTAATGCATAACCTTTATTATTACCTTGTTGTGATTCATTATCAGCATTAGCTATTAACCTTGGAACTGCAAATATAACATTTGAATTCGGTAATATTTCAAACTCTGGTTGTGCTTGATAAGGCGTTTCTGTTCCACTTATAGATTTACCGCTATATGTTGTAGCATGTAACCTTAGTTGTGTATTCGGTAAAGTTAAATTCTGTATGTAGTTATTCATAACATCAATGTGTCTGTTTTCTGTAGCGGTTACAGATGTACCACCACCTGAACCAGTTGCATTTGCTGTTGTTCCAGCTTCAAACGTATAAGAATCGTGATCTACTACTGTAACAGTTCGTTGTCCATCAATGTGACTAGCTCCTGTAAGCCCGTTAACATTATCTGTATTATCAAACGTTACCTTAGAACTATTATTAGGTAAACCATGGTTAGGATGATTTACAGTCACTGTAGCATCACCGGATGCAGTTGTAAATGGGTTAGATGGTAAAGTTCTAACAGGTAATATATCATTTACTAATGTTATTTCGCCTGATGTCTGGAATACCGCTGAGTTTAATTTAAACTTAAGATCTTTAGCTTGCTCTGCAGTCCAAGTGGAAGCATTAGCTGAACTAAAGAATACACCGTTATATGGTTGTTTAGTAATTCTGAATGATTGATTTGCAACATCAAATTTACCCATTTCTGCAATCCAAACATTATAATCATCACACTGAGAAGTAAGTACGATTGCATATTCGTGATCTTGTTCTAAAAATACTGGATGATCAAATACAAAGTTTGTTGCTGAAGCTGCTGTTGCTGATATATTAACTGAACCTGGTGCTAATACTTTATCTGCTCCTGGTACAATTCTTTGCGTTGGTGAACCATTTTCCATTTCTCTGATTGTTAATCTAACTGGAATGTTTTCAGCATTTCTACTCTGGAAGAATATATCTACGCTTGTTGCAAATGTCCCACCTGGTTCTGTTATTAATATTGATTCTGCAATTGGATCAATCCATTCTACTGTTTCTGAAACTTCTGTTTCTACAATTGATCTTCCGTCGTTTAATTCCTGTGTTGATAACTGTGGAACCTTTGTAGAAGTAATAGTTGATTGTTTAGATTCTAATAATCCTCTTGCCTGATATTGTGCTTCTGCTGAAGAAGTTTCTGTGGCAATTGTATTGGTAGGAGAATCTGTTAATCTAAATTCTCTTGAACCTGTTTTAAATTGTAATGCTGAGTTGTTTGGTATAATAATTGAACCATCAAGATCACCATTACCGTCTGATACCAATGTGCCTGAACTTGAATCAGGGTGAGATGTAGCATCTCTATGGTTTACAATATTAGATCTACCTGCAAACTCTTCAAAGGCTTTTTGCTTAGAATAAGCTGTAATATCTGATCCGTCAAAGAATGCATAGAATTTAGTATTTGGTTTTAACATTTGAGCTGAAAAGAATATCTCTCTTGATCTCATAAATGGTATAAAGTTAACCTCTACCACTCTGCTAGCTGATTCTCTTTTAACTACATCAAAACTAACGTCTCTTCTTAATCCTGTTCTTGACTGATTAGAAGTTGTGGTTGTAGTAGTAGTTGTTGTCTCTTTAATATTTTCCCCGTTTGGTCCACCACCAATAATTTGTTCTCTTTGGAATGTTTCTTGGATGTCTTGGCCTGACCAGTTTGTTTCCCATTCGTTCCAAACTGTACCTAATATACCTTGTTCCTCAGCCATTTTAACAAACTGATCATATTGAGAAGTATCGTCGATTAAAATAGCTGGACGCTGATCAACTTCTTTCCATTCATCTGAGTCTGGTGAAAGTTTAACTACACCATCCCAGGAAAATACGTTATACGGGTTTACGTTTACGTACGAGCTCGCGTACGGTTGTTCGATAATAGTTGTATTCGATGCTATAGGTAAATGAGCTAATGAAGAACTAATTACTACTGAACCTGAATCACCGCTTTTTCTAATTAGGTTAACACTTCTTTCATCAAACTTAGGTCTAAGTAATCCATTATTCTTATCAATCGATACCTGATAATCATTATTTGCAGTATCACCAACTTGATGTCCACGGAATGAATCTACTAAGAATCCATTTTTGAATCTGCTTAATCCAGCTGCATCTACTATATGAGCATCAGCTGCACTTTGTTCTAGCAAAGATAATGAAGTATAATATTCTAAATTTTTAATACGTTTATCTAATCCACCTATATCTCTCATTGTATAACGTTTGTTATCAATAATTCTAGGTTTTATATCTGATAAAGAAAATACGTATGGCTTAAGTTGTAAGTCATATAATGCCATTGCATCATCTGGTACTTCTGGTGAACTAGGAATATCTGATGGAACACCTTTTTCTATTAAGAATTCGCCTTCTCTGTTTACATATAGCTTATCGATACGTGACATATAGTATGTTATATCTGCAGTCAATGTAGAAGATGGATGTGGTGCAACAGTTAATGCTGAACCAGAAGAAGTAAAGTTTGCATCGTTATCATCTTTTCTTGGTCTAAAGTCAATACAATCTCTTAGTTGTAATTCCCCATTAATACCCGTAAAAGTTGGTATAGTACTATAATCTAATGCTGGATAAGAATCTACTGAGAAATATTTACCTGCACCGTGTGAATAATAATCAAATGTGACTGTACATGTCCCGGTTGGAGTTGGGAAGTTAGGTTTAAGAACTGCTTTACCTACTCCGTAATAATTATCTCTTTGGCCGTTATCTAATGAAAATCTTTCTGTAACATCTAGGCTGTTTCCATCTGTGATAGAAACTATTCGAATGATATCTGCTTTTGCTAATCCAATATAACCAGAACTTACTGTAGCTGCCTTTGTTGCATTGGGTACTCTTGTCTTGGGAATAGCTGCTTCGTTTCTTTGCACTGTTGCTAATACTTTAATAACAGCACTTGTTGGAAGTCCACCAATTGTAAGTGTAGTTGTGTTCGATGTAGTATAGTTATACGTTCCACCGGAATTAGCTAGTTGTCCAAAGTTTCCACCTGTTGCAAAAATTAAGTTATCATCACTATCAACAAATGTATTTGTTCCCGATACTGAGAATGTTATACTACCTGATCCATCTGAAGTTCCTGTAAACAATTCTTTTGATCTAAAGATAGTATCTTCACTTGCTGTGTTAAGTGATTTTATTGCATCGTATGGTAATTTATATACTAATGAACTAAAACCAGAATCATATATTAATGCATCTGAATTTGCAGATGGTTGTGGAGATGGACCAACTGATCCAGTCTTATTAATTAAATGTGCTGAAAATGCTGGTGTACCTGCTTGTGAAACTGCTCTTACCTGATTAAATGTAGCTCCGCCAGTCATAGCAATATCAAAAATATATAATGCTGTATATCCACTTGTACCTATTATAGGTTGTTCCATACCTCTTGCACGACAAGTTCCAATATTAGAACCAGATTGATTCAGTAAAGTAATTGGCGTGAAATTATTAATATCTGGTATACCAGAAATAGTTGAATTAGTTAATCTAATATAATTTCCTAATCTAATTTGTGTTGTAGCATTATTAACATCATTAGTAGCATCTGCTCCTCTTGGCTTTTCTACTTTAACATATTTAGTTGCAAGGTTTTCATTCCTGAATCCTTTCACGTAAGCTACTGATGGTTCTACACCAACTGCTAATCTAGAAGAACCAAATGTTGTACCAGCTGAATTACTTCCTGCATCTCCGTCTGCTACGATTTGTGTATTTGTTTTATATCCTTTATTTGAACCATCATTTAAATATTCTCTAATGTTTAATTCAAAAGGTTGTACTGCGTAATTTCCAGACTCTTCAAAAGTACGTCTTGCTAATCTACGAGTAAGGGCAGTGTCATTATTCTTATCTGTTTTATCGAATTGGACTTTTCCTAATTCCACTGTGACCAATGGAATATAATTTCCTGTTGATCTAGAAGCAATTGCTAAAGGTTCTTTTACTAAAGATGTGGAGATCTGATATCTATTTGCGCCTGGAGCTGCAAAGTTAGGAGTACCTGCAGCATTATCAACCAATGCTGAATGGCCAGAAGTATCAGAAGAAACTAAATTCTCTGTGACTGATAAACCAACAATATAACTTGGGGTATTTGTATACTTATCTAAAATTAAAGATTGTGCTTCTACATAAACAAATGTACCTGCAATAAAGTATACGCCTTGCTCTACGTTAACAGCTGAACCATATCCTGTTGGTGTGCCACTATTAGCAACTAATTCACCGTATCGAACATTACCTGAAACTGTATTTGCATCCGAAATAATTTCTTCATCACCTACGAACGTACCAACGTCTCTATCATTTCCACCTTTACTTTCATATGAAATATATAAAGTGTTTGGATTAGAAGCATCTGTTTTAGTTTCAAATCCTATTACCTTTGCGGTAACTTTGTTTGTACCATTAGCATAACCAGTAATAGTTGATCCTAAAAAGTCTGATAAGTAAGTATCTGTATTTAATGATCCTCCAACGCTGTGATCAAAAGAAGATTTAAGTTTAATAAAGTCATACTTAGTATTAACTGTAACCTTACCATCCAATACCCTTGAACCATCTTTAAATGCATACTGACCATATCGATCTATCTGAGATTGCAAAGCAGTTTGTAATTGTGTTAATTCTCTTGCTTGTACTGCATATCCTGGTCTAAATAAGATCCTATGATAATTTTTTGTTTCATCAAAATCATCGTAGTATGGTGGGATGTTATAGTTTTTAACTTTGCTTGTTGCCATATTTTTTACCTGTTTCTAATATTTATATTAGAATTCTATAATTACTTTTATATCTTCAATCTGTGTAGTTGTTCTATTAATAGGATTTCTGTTTTCTAGGAATAACATTTCACCTGAACTACGATTAACTTCTGGATTACCATTTGCACTCGTGTGTAATGCTCCTGCTGTAGAAGAGGTTTGTCCAGTAACTGTTTCGCCATTTGCAAAATTCCCATATCCGGTTTTACTATTTTGTGTGTAGTAAATAAATCCAGTCCCACTATCTATAGAAACTACGTAAGCCTGAGCTCCTGATGTTCCACCAACTAGTAATTCATCCACTGTGTAATTAGCTACTGTTACGCCATCGGCAAAATCTAAATAGCTCATAGCTTTTAATGTAGAAGCTGTTGATATAGTTGTTGTTCCATAATTAGTTGGGTTTTTAATTAAAGATATTTGTCTAAAGTCATTACCAACAGTTAAGTCTGCACCTGCTCCGCCTGTGCCGGATAGTTGTGTATTAATACCTACGAAGAATCCACCTAATTCTGATACTGGATCTGTTCCATGCCCTGTTGGTGGTGCGATTGTAGCATTAGCTGATGCTGAACCTGTTGAGAAAGAAATATCTGCAAAAGTATAATCATTACCTTTATTGTTTAAAGTAATACTAGCAACACTTTGTGTTGAACCAGAACCACTCATTGTAATATTACCGGCAGATACTGTTGCGCCTGTTCCGTCACCTGTAATAGTTACAGTAGGTTTTGCAGAGTAATCTCCACCGCCATTACTAATTTCTATTCTCTCGATACCAGCTGCATTTGCAACGTCTCTTGAAGCCTTTTGGTTAAGATATTGTGCATAATCTCCTTCTGATAAAGCTAATTCTGCTGCTCCATCGGTAGCATATGCAAAAGTTAAAATAACTGCATTTGATATAGATTGTGCTGCTGATAAAGTGAGTACTGAACCTGCAATAGATAGAACTGTTGGTGTTCCAGAGATTCCTGTACCCGATACTGTCATTCCAGTATGTATTTTTGAATTAATTTCTGATAGTATAACAGTCGCGCTTGAAGAAACTGCTCCTAATACTGTACCTTGTCCACCAAGGGAAACGGTCTTAACTGGTAGGTATGAAGTGGTTAGGAATTTTTCTGAATCTGCAACAGTTAAGGTATACATATATTTCCATGTATAACCATCTGATTCTGGTGTTGGTGCAGTTAATGTTTGTGTTGGTTGAACAGTAGATGCTGTTGCTGGTGCAATGATACATTTATAAACTTTAAACTCTGATGTAATTACATAGAATTTTTTATCAAATATTGCTCCATCGTTAGAATCCCATGCATAATACACTGATCCAGTAGCCCATGTGTATCTTGGTACGACATGAGTAACGTCTGTTGACGAAACTTTTTGCATAGCCATAAGGTTTGCTCTTGCTTCACCAATGTCATCACTATGATCATTTGGGGTAAATGGGGTTGTATCAGTTGTATCTGATGTTGTAAAAGACCAGACATCTGGTTTACCAATAGCTACATATACGCTATTTGCTCCGATATCTTCCTTAAAATTCTCAGCGTTAACTGTTCTGAATTTTGATGTGACTATTGCTGTCATTTTCGTTTCCTCTAATCTGTATGAACAAAACTGTTCACGTTATATCTATTTATACTAGTTGTATTCATGTTTTGGATCTCTGTGGACCCAAAATGTTCTAAAGTTCCATTTTGATCGTATAACCTTGCCGTTGTATCAAACGGGGCTTTTAGATCAAATAGATGTGTTTCATCAAGTGTTTCACTACGATCTTCCTTATGGTTTAGATATAGTATTAATATATCTTGTACATCCTTAGCACGAATTTCGTTATGTACTTGACTTCCTAATCTAATTTGGGGTTCTGATATATAACCATTACCAAAATTAGATATTGCTGCTGAGCCAGTTAAGTTTCCATTACCATCTAAAGGTAATGTAGCTACTGCCTGTACATTTGTTCCTGATAATTCTCCATCTGCATCTTTAGCAGTCGGAGGATCAATTATTAACGTAGGAGCAACTCTATAATTTTTAGGTTCGCCTTCAATTATATTTATAGCAGCTATTTTACCTACGTTTGTATTACCTGTTGGGGTTAAGAATATAGTGTTGAAACCAGAACCCCTATCTGAAATAGTTACACCATTGACTCTTCCCTTAGAATCAATAGTAAGTGTCACAACTGGATTATTCATATTAGTACCAGTACCATTGAGTCCAACAGTCGGTGCAGATGAATATCCAAATCCAGGTTGATCTATCGTTACAACATCAAGTAAACCATCTGTTTTTACAAATGTTGCTGTAGCTGTTACACCTTGGAATTTGTGAACTGCTCCACTTCCTACCCCTGTTAGACTAATTACTGCTCCACCTACTGTTGCGGATAAGGTTATAGCATTACCCACTTTAGTTTTAACAAAATAAGCTGTTCCAGATACTAAACCTGGTATTGCACCAACATCAGCTGTATATGTTAGTTGATCATTTGCCTGGAATACTGCTGCTTGTGGAGCAGTTAATGTTATAGTGTTAGCTGATGTACTCACTATAGATGAACTTGATCCATTAAATACATGTTGTTCTGGTGCAGAAAATGTTGCAGTTGGTGCTTGGAAATCTCTTCCACCATCACCTAATCCAATAGAATTTACGGTACCAAAACCATCTGTCCCCGCCGCGGCACCTACAGGAATTGTTTTTCCACTAGAGCCATCAGAGAATGTCAGTGTTGGATTTACTATATATCCAGTACCACCATTAGTAATAGATGATCCGGTAATTACCCCATTCTTTAATGAGGTAGAAAGTGTAGCACTTTGGTGAATATTCGCTGTGACCTGTGGTAAGAAAGCAGATGCAAACATTTCCACTAATACTGGTAAATCTTCAACCCCAATTACACCTGGTTGTATACCTGGCATTGCAGAAAATAATCTGGCCAGAGTACTCATCATTTTTTTATTGTTTACCGTACCTATATTAACAAAGTTTAATAGCAATAAAATCTCGCCAAAGAATTTAAAACCTGCTGGATGAACTAATCTTGTAAAAGCATCTGACCAATCAGAAATATTTTTACCAGTTTTAATTAAATAACTAAACTTTTGATATCTTAAACTATCTTGTATTCTTATTCTATCTGATAAAAATCCTTTGTTATCCAAGAATGCATTTGATCCTGAATCCCAGTTACCACTTGAAGGTATTAATGTTTTATCGTAAGGTCTTTCTACTTCTACCACTTCATTAAATAATAATCTAAAGAATATTTCTATACTATCACTTGATCCCCTTACTTTATAAAAATCAATTATATTCTTATATAAATTTCTTTTGTTAACTGTTACGTCTCTTGGAATAGCTGATGCTATTTCTTTTTGCATAAACTCTAAATAGTTAGAAGCATTGCCATCTATATCCATAGCTTCTTCGATTGTATTCATTACGTTCGAAGGTCCTGGTCCAACCCAGTTTTTAATCACTGTAGTTAATGTTGCTGTTTTAGAATTATGTGTTGATAAACCAGTAACAGTATATGTTTTACCAATTTCAGATGTTTCTATAGCTAAGGTTCCAGGTAATTCATTACCATTTGTAATTGCTACGTTTTGTGGATCTAAAGAGATTGGGGTAGTTGTTCCATCGGTATCAGTTATAACTAATGTAGATTCAGCACCTGTTTCATCTGTAAAGAATTCATCATTCTCGTTTTTTGGATCCAATATTCTAAATACTGCTTTATCATCTAGCACAACATCTGTAAATGTTTTAGTTTGTGAATATATAAACTCCTCTAAATTCATAAAGGTATAATATGACTTCATCAAAGATTCCATCCTAGAGGAGTTTTGTAATATCTCTGATGGAACTAATTGTTTATAATTAATATGCTCTTTTGTTTTCTTCTTAGAAGACACTACGGTTTCTACGTATCCTGGTGAGCTATATTCTTTATCGTGTGACATTATTTAAGTCTTGGGGTAGTTGTGTATCGAATAGAACCAGCGGATCCACTTACTGATATCGTATCAACTTCAGGAGTAATTGTTACTCTTGTGTTTTCAATAGAAAGTAATTGATCTCTTTTTGGCGCTAAGTCTAATGAGTTTGGTATAACTGTTATTCGAATAGTTGTATTAGTAGCTGGTGCAAAACTATTTAATGTAATTGTTCCACTGTCTACGTTAACTATTCCTGCGTCTGAAATAACAATTACGTTTGAACCTGATACAACCTTATATACTATAACCTTTCTGCTTGTTGATCCTGTAATAGGTTCATCACCAAAGTAATGATCTTCACCATTAATAGTAAATGCAGTAGAAGATATAATATGCTTGGTTGATTCTCCTGATTGATAAAAAGGCGAAGTAAACGTTAATGAAAAGTTATTCGTAGTTATGTTAGTTGTTGCTGGTATGTTTTGAAACATACGAGGTCTAACAGTACTGTTTTGAATTGATGGATCTGCGTTATCAATGTTCTTTAATAATTGGGAATGCCTAAACACACCATCGAATTTATTTAAGTTATTAAAGTTGTAATCGCTTATTGTATCTCTTACAACGGATTGTAAGTCCGAACTAGATCTATCTGTAAGGTTAGGATTATATTTAAAAAATACATCTAATTCTAAATAAGTAAAGTTAGGATCTAAAATCTCTGGCGTAATACTAACTACGTTCTTTCCTTTTAAAATTGTATCTTTGATTTCATTCTTTTCTGCTGTAGTTAATATAGTAGATGTAAGAGGTTTAATAGCTATATAAGCTTTACCGTAATCAGGTGGATCATTGTCTTCACCACCCCAAGTAGAAATAGAATCGATATTAGTAAATGATTTTTTAATAATAGCAGAATAATCGTCCGATGTAACCGCTCTGTTTTGGGAAGTAAATGTTAATGGTGCATTGAATCGAATACTTTCTGTTGTTTCTGCATCAACACCACCTGCTGCTTTTACGATTGTTGTAATAGTTATATTCTCAAAACCCTCAATATTATCTACTTTAAAAAATGTATTAGCGCCGTTAGAATCTTTTCCATTTGTATAAATGTAATCCAAAGTTACGATGTTATTATTAATAGGTTTATAACCCGTTACTCCATCACCAAAATATATTTCAAAATATTCATTTGAATTTTCTTGTAAGTAATAAGTCTTTGTTGTTGAATCAACTGATTTTAATGATTCGAATTTTGTGTATATATCAAAGGCTGAGCTTTCTTCGTTGTCTTGTACTCTAACTCTTAACGTAGAAGTATCTGCATCTGAGTCTGAGAGTTGAAATTTCTGATTCTCTATATCGTTATCAACCCTATATTTTAAAGTTTTAAAAGAACCTTCTGCAATAATAATATTAGAAAACGTAAATATGTTATCCGATATAGTTGCTGTGTGATTGTCTAATACAACGTACTGAAACTCTTCACCATCTACTAAGGTATTTAATTTAGTTCCTCTTTTTAACGTAAGCGTAGTTGGGATAGTTCCATCTACTCCATTTACATTAACTACAAAAGTAACAGTAGCTCTTGGTGATAGAATAGAACGAGGAACATAACCTAATAGTTTTGCTCTTGTTACAACGTTTCCTCTTATTTGTGCGGAATCTAAGAATGCTTCATTCAAAGAGAAGTGAGCATTCATTGCATTGTAATGTGTATTATATGCTAGAACATCTAGTAATACACTCATGCCTGATCCATCAAAATCATAATCAGTAAACTCTGATTGTGTTTTTAGGAAGTTTTTTAGATTAGTTTTGATCTGATCAAAATCTAGTTCGGTGACTTTTAAATTACTTGCCATTTTATCTTAACCTTCGTAGTAATATTTCCACAGATTCGTTTGTGTCATATTCTTTTATTAAAAATTTAACTGTTAATCTATAAGCATTCTGATCAGATAAATCGTTTATAGCAACTGAAAGTAATTTAACTCTCGGTTCATAATCTTTAATCACATTACTTACATTTTCTTTTATAGCTATCTTGGTTATAGCATCTGCTGGTTCAAATAATAAACCTCTTAGATTAGCACCAAGTTGTGGTTGAAACGGACGCTCGAATGCATTACTTATTAATAAATTTCTTACTGCATTCTTAATAGCATTATCATCCTTTAATATATTTAAATCTTTTCTAATTGGATGTATCTTTAATGCTAGGTCTAAATCCCTATATCCTTTTCTTCTTGCAACAATTTTTGACTTAGAGATAGATTTACTAACACTAGCGTCGGATTGTATTAAAGGTGATGTTTCATTTGCCATGTATCTATTTATACTCTTTTATCAGGTGGATTCGGATTCTTCTTCAGGTACAACAGGACCCGCGCCGCCATTACCAGCAGTTGTTTCTTGTGTTGCAGGGTTAGGTGAAGCTTGTCCACCAGTTCCAGGTACTTCCGTGTGCGTATGAGATGCGAGAGTGATATCATTTCCTGCAGCAGTTGAAATATCTCCTGAAGCATGTATATAACCCGTAACAGTTACGTTACCATCTATATTAACTACATCATTTACCGCATCGATTTGTATTCCACCGGCTGGATCAATTAATATAGTTGTTCCAGAAAAATGCTTAACATTAATTCTTTCTAGACCTAAGGTATTATCTAATTCAATTAAATGCCCACCCATGGTTTTAATAACTTGATTTTCATTAAACAGATCAACCTCTGTAGGCAGATCTTCTTTGCCTGCGGTATTACCGTAGTTGCCTGTAAAGCCCCTAGATTGATCTGGTGCTTCTTCTGTGAATGAAGCTAAACTACCCATTACAATAGGGTCTTGTGCACTTGGTCCATCTCTAAAGAATCCAATCACCCAACTTCCTGTTAATAGCTGGTGATTCATTCCTATACCATCTACACTTGGAGAAGTGTTTGGCATCATAACTGTTGCCCACGGTAAATCAGAAGTTGCTAATAATGCCTTATCGTCGGTGTGATAACCAAAGCATCTTACCTTTACTCTATTTCTTTTTTTAGGATCTATTACATTTTCTATAACACCCATGAACCAAGTAAAGGTTCCATCTACAAACATATCATTACGCATCTACACTTACCCCACTTGAATCTCTTTGTATAGTTAATTTTTGTGTATAGAAGTCATCAAACTTATGTACTATTCTTGTGACTAAGTAATTTCCACCTGTGTATTTATCTAACATAACTGGGGCTTGATCTGCATCTTCTATTGTTGTCGGCTTGATTGTAACAATACCTATTTTAGATCCAACACATAAACCAAAATCCCCTGGTAAAGCTATCGTGTGGGTATTAAATCCTAATGTTTGTAAATGTGATTCTGATTTTAATATTGTGGTATAAGCTGGACCGTGGTAATTCTTGTGTAAAGGAAATGCTTCACTATTTAAAGAAATAAAATAGTTCTTTCCTTCTTTTAGATCAACTAAGTTTCTATCTAAGATTTTAGTGTTATCGCTAAATGGTTTATTTTTGTTTAATTTTTTTGGGTTAGCTGAATCGTAGTTATAAAATGTTTTCTTATATGATTTCTTCGCGAGGTCGACCGTATGGAGCGTGCTCGCGTACGCACCCGAACCAACATCATTTAACTTACCCATACCTAAATCACTACCAAAAGCTATTATTCTTTTTCTTATTTCGTTATAAGAACCACTTGTTCCGATGTCATGTTTAAAATAAGGAAGGAATTCATATTCCTCATATTGTTCTTGCTCGTATAAATTCTCTAATGAATTAAAATGTAATCCATCTTTTAATGTTTCATAGAAATAATAAGGTGTACCGTTATCGTATGCATTTTTCAATAACCAATTAATAGCTTGAATAGGTCTTAGCGTTGGATAAACCCCTTTAATAATATCTTTAGTGTCTAGGTTTAGTTTAGCATTTATCTTAAGATCTTTCTTACAAATGTCTTTTACTAATTTACCTATAGATCCTTGAAAAGATCTTTGTAATGTTTTACCTTGGTTATTATATAACTGTTCTGATACGACTCTAAATTTATAGAATTGTTTACCTGGTGCTTCTCGAACAAAGTTAAATACTTCTGCAATATATAACGTTAATTCGAATTTAGAAACTTTTTCTTGTGTACCATCGAGAGGAGTTCTTTTTACTTTAACCTCTAATCTTTCATTACCATTTACTTTTTGTTCTTCTAGGAAGTTAGCAGCATCTTGTATATAAATGATACCTTCAATAAAAGGCGTATTAATATCTTCATAGAATTCTAGTTGTTGTACGAAAGATTTAATATCAATTTCTTTTTTACCAGAGTTAGGAAAGAACTTAACTGATTCCAATATATAAGAATCAGGGGTTATATTTCCATCAACGCCTTCGACGGATCTACTGCTTACACTAGACATTTAATATTTTCTCAAACTCATCTGCAAATCGATCTATATAGGCTGGATCAACCACCCTTATTCTGGACCTTTCCTCGTTTAATTCATTCACATAAGATCTATTTGTTTGGAAACTTAAATTGGAGGAAGGTTCTCCACCTTGTATGAATTGTGCATTTGTCACTTGTCTTTTTTCTTTATCACCAGTTATATAATAATGATGTGGTGCTTCTGAATATTTGTATGCTTGATAAGTACCAACAGAATCACCTGAGGTTTGACCAATTAACAATTCAGTACCACCGCTTATAGCTTCTGGATCACCAAGTGGTGCTTTTGAATTTACGTTTTGTATTACCAATTGATTTAAATCTACATTCTTTTTAGTTAGTTGACCACTGAATCCGGATATAGAACCTGTAACAGTTTCACCCATATTAAATGCTCCATTTGAAACATTTGGAACTGAACCAGCTAAACTATCTGTAAACTTAGTTATAATACCATCAGTGTTTCGAACAATACTCGGGTTAGTATTAATAACATAACCTTCATATTCAACTTCTAAGTAATCAAATAGATCTTCTTGGCTCATTGGCCATGCACGCATACCATCATGTAGTATATCATTTACAATAAAGAACGTCCAATAATAATTTGGGTTATCATATAACCTTTGTGAAACTATATCAGGCCTTTCGCCATTTTTAATTTCATAAAAAGTATATGCAGTAGAGTCATCAATAAAATTTTGTAAAGGTCTAACACTTCTGTAAATGTTAACCACGTTTTGTACTATTCCATTTCTTTCGAAGTCATATTGTACTTTAGGAAATTGTTTAAAGAATGCCATTATCCTTGACCTCCGGATTTACCAGCTGAAGATTCATTTGGGAATGATCCTGGTCTTGTGTAATCATATTCAGGATCACTACCTCCTGTGCTCTTAATATATAAATCATTTCTTGTAAGTTGTTTCGCTTCTGAGAATTCTAATGATAATTCAATGGCAGTTGGTTGTCCATCTATATAGAATGAATTACCGTCTGGATTAAAGTTTGCCTGAACCCCAGATAAATAGCAATCGTGTATCATTGGCATATATGTGTTTTCTTCTTCACCAACAAAGAATTGTATTTTAAATTTAGGAGGATACTTAAGTGAAAAAGCTCCTGCAGCTTCTGGATATAAGTATTTTCTAAAAAAGTTTTCTATTCGTCTTGCGTCTTCTGCTTCTTCTTTTGATTCTGGTACTAACTTAAACGCAAAGGAAAATGTTCTTAATTCAACACCATCAAATGCCAATGCTGTTTGTGGGTTAAAAGCAACGCCTTGATCCATAGCAGCTTTTGCTGATGCACCACCTGCTCCACCTGTAAGACCTTCAATAGCTTTCATTCCCATTACAGTAGCATCTGTACCTGAAAATATATCTGAAGAATCAACACTTTCGCCTTTCTTTACGGTATCAGCAACTTGTTTCATAGCATTAATAGTACCAAGCTCTAAACCTTGAAATGACGCACCGTCTTTTACTGAAAATCCAGATGGAATGAATAAATGTACTCTATCTATTTCTGTAGCATCTGGTTTATTTTTACCAGTAAGAGAAAATCCAATATGTGGCATTTTATCATCCGCTGCACTGCGAAGAGTTCTTGGGAAAGTTAATATTGAAGCCATATAAATACCTGTATAAAATTAATTATTATAGGTTTATTTATATGAGTTACAAAGGCAAATACACAATAAAAAACAAATCAAAGTATGCAGGCGATGCAAGTAAAGTACAATATAGATCTTTATGGGAAAGACAAGCGTTTAAATGGTGCGAAGCTAATCCAAACATACGTTTTTGGAACAGTGAAGAAGTAGTTGTACCATATAAATGGCAAGTGGACGGAAGAATACACCGTTATTTTGTTGACTTATTAATAGAAATGACCAATGGTGATGTATATTTAGTTGAAATTAAACCGAAGAAAGAAACGGTTCCACCAAAAGGCGGAAGAAAAACCAAGAAACATTTAAGAGAAGTAACCACATTTATTAAAAATACAGATAAATGGAATGCTGCATCACAGTTTGCTGAACATAAAGGGTGGAAGTTCCAGGTGTGGACAGAAGATACTTTAAAGAATTTAGGGATCAAACTACTAACAGGAAAGCATAAATAGTACTATGGCAAGTTTATTTGATACATTAGAATTAGGCGCATTCCGAGCTGGCATAACTGCTAGAACAGAAGAAAGCAAGAAATGGTTTCAGGCTAATATAAAAAAATTAGGTCAGGTAAATCGTACATCTTTATTAAAAGATGACGCATTAGATCCAGTAACAAAAACGGTATTTGGAAATATGTACATGTATTTTTACGATCCTAAATATAAAGAAGAATTGCCTTACTATGATAGATTTCCATTAGTGCTAATGGTTGAACCTGCACCTGGTGGATTCTACGGATTAAATTTACATTATTTAAATCCGAGAGTAAGAGCTAAGTTTTTAGATGAGCTAATGAAAACAGCGCCAAAAAAGATAACAGATAAAAGTAGAATAAAAGCTAGATATAATTTATTGCAATCAAGTAAAAAGTTTAAAGAATTTAAACCTTGCTTTAAACACTATCTAACAGGTCACGTAGCTTCAAAGATAGTTCGTGTACCTATGGCAGAATGGGAAATAGCTATATTCTTACCAACAGAACAATTTAAGAAGAAAGGTAAATCAGCAGTTTGGGCTGATTCTAATAAAATCATTAGAGGGTAATAATGAATATTGAAAATTTAAAATCAACAATAGCAAAGAAAGGTGGATTAGCCCCAGCTAATAGATTCAATGTTATTTTTGCACCTCCTGCAGTTTCTTTATTAAACATTAATCCACAACAAATCGTAAGCTCGCTATTATCAGGAAATTTTAGCGCTGGTAATTTACTTAACGATCCAAGAGATATATCTATCTTATGTAAATCAGTTAATATGCCAGGTAGAACATTATCTACATTTGAGCACGATCACGACAAACAACAAAACAAATACCCATATACATTTATTGATGAGGATGTTACTATGACATTCCATTTAACAAATGATTATTATATGAGAAATATGCTTGAACAATGGCAGTCAGGCATATTTAATACCGAATCATATGTCACAGGATTTAAAAATGATTATTCTGTTGACGTGATAATACAGCAACTGAACCAGAAGAACATTCCGGTCTATGGAGTTAAGCTTTTAAAGGCTTATCCTGTAAGTTATGAAGGCATTGCTTTAGATAATGCCCAAACAGATGCAGTAACTGAAATGAGCGTAACTTTTGCTTACGATAGATTCGTGCCTGAAGGACCTTTGAGTTCTACAGGTTCAGCAATAAGAAGCGCAATTAATACTATTACTTAGGAGAATAAATTATGGCTTTGCCAGTAGTGAATAGTTCTAGGTACACGACAATTTTGCCGAGTACAGGAGAACAAATAGAATACAGACCTTATAATGTAAAGGAAGAAAAACTTTTAATGATTGCTTTAGAATCGAAAGATCAAAAAATGATTATTAGAACTTTAAAAGATATAATCGAAGATTGTGTATATGAGAAACTAGACATGAATCATTTTACACTTTTTGATTTCGAAAAAATGTTTTTAGCCTTACGTTCAAAGTCTGTTGGCGAGATCGTAGATTTAGAACTTAAATGCTTAGATGAAACGTGTAATTCCGTTACACCAGTCCGAGTTAATTTAGAAGAAATAAATCTAACAGATCTTCCAGAATCTAACACCGTTATTATAGATAAGGATATAGGCGTAACGCTTAGATATCCTGGAATAATGGATATAGAAAAATATGATGAATCCCACCTAGCGAAAGCAGAAGGTGCGTTTGATTTAGTTATTGATTGTATTGATACAATATTTGATGATGATGGAGTATATGATACGAAAGACGAACCAAGAGAATCTGTTGAGGCATTTGTGAATAACTTAACCGCACCACAATTCAAATTGATATCTGCTTTCTTTGAAACAGTTCCAACATTAACTCATGATATAGAGTATAAATGTATTAAGTGTAGTAAAGAAAACAAAGTAGAACTAAAAGGTCTTCAAAGTTTTTTTACTTAGGCCTCTCGCATGATAGCCTTGTAAACCATTACAAGACTAACTTTGCAATGATGCAGCATCACGGTTATTCGTTAACCGAATTGGAAAATATGATGCCATGGGAGAGGGAAATTTACATTGCTCTCCTGCAGGATCATATCCAAAAGGAGAACGAAAGGTTGCAACAACAGCAAGCTAAAATGAGGAAATAAAATGAATCAACCAACAGGACAGTTTCAAGGTGACATGGATCGTAATGAAGTAGAAATAGACCTTAAAAAGTTTATGGCTATGGTTACCGAGATTGGTGAATTAAAACAAGAAATTTTTGAATTAACAACAAATGATAGGAAGAACCCGTGGCAAAAATGGGTCTTTGCAGCTAAAACACTAGATGCATGGAGAGTTATACCGAGACTATTCTTATCTATTTACATGTACTTATTATATTATGCTACATTCTGGTTTATGGAATTACCAGAACCATCACTTGAGCAATCAGGCTTAATCAGTATCTTAGTAGGTGCAGGCGCAGCTTGGTTCGGTTTATATACATCAAGTGCAGCAAAAGAACACGGTGACAGTAACCCAGATTAGGACTAACTAATGGCAGACGATAAAAAACCTACAACTTCAAAGCAAAAGCCGATAGCAGAAAGAAAAGAGCCGGCAAAGTCAAAGAAGGAAGATAAAAAAGTAGAGAAAGATACTAAGAAAGAAGTTGTATCTACGAATAAACATCTTAATAAGTTAATCAATGCCACGGACGGAGCATCTAAACGAGCACAGGTCAAAGCAGATGCTCTTGTTAAAATGCAAGATGCTCAGCTAAAAATAGATGAGTTAAGAGCAACAGGAGAATATAAATCTGCAGAAAAAATGCAGAAGGCTTTGAATGCTTCTGTTGAACTTCTTGCCGGATCTAAAACTGACAAAACCTTAGATAATAGATTAAAAGAACTAACCGCTATTGAATCACAATCTAGTGATCTTTTAAAATTACAAACAACTTGGAACGATCAAGAGAGTAAAAATAATCTTGAAGGCGTAAAAGGTATTATATCAAAGCTTGAAGAAAGTAAAAAAGTTTTAGATGATGATACTTTAAATAAAGATCTACAAAGATCATTAAAAAAACTTGGCGGAGCTTTCGGAAGAAACCTAAAGGGTGAAGTTAAAGAATTACAAGATTCATATAATAAAGCAAACGAAGATCTAAAATCAGCAATAGAAGATGGTGATGATAGAGGGATAGAACTTGCTAATGCTCAACTTGCTGAAATAGCAAAAGGTGCAGAATCAGAAGAAAACAGAAGAGAGGCACGAAAGCTTAACGAAGAAGCTAACTCTAGATTATTCCAAATGGCTAAAGGTTTCGAAGAGTTTGGTGATAAGTTCGATGAAACGGTTTCCGCAGGAGCTAAAGGAGCAGGACTTCTAGCTGGACTAACTGGTTTAGCTTTAATGTTCTTAGATCCAGAAAAATTCCAAGCAATCATGGTTGATATAATAGAGAAAGCTTCTATTGTATTTAATACGATCTCTGCTCTTTTACGTGGTGACTTTGAAGAAGCTGGATCACTATTTTCAGAAAACATGGGAACCTTTGGTCTATTAGTTGGATCATTAGCATTATTGTTTGGTGGTAAGTTAATTAAGGTTATTGGTACTGCACTAAAAGCAGCTAGGGTATTTAGAATCTTTATGATGGGAACATTTATCCCAACTCTATATGCTGCATTTATGAGTATGATGACAGCGATAACACCAATAGTGGTTGCGATGGCTCCAATACTAGTACCTATATTAGCTATCATGGCATTAATAGGTGGTTTATACTTCGGGTTTAAAAAGCTACAAGATTCATTAGGACCTGGCGCAAGTATAATGGATACGTTAAAAGTTGCAATGTTATATTTTGTTGACTTCTTAGCATCGATCGTAAATGGGATTACATACATCCCAAGAAAAATGATATCCTTCTTAGGTAAGAGAGCAGCCAAATGGTTATTTGGAGATGATTTCGACACGTCAGCATTAGATGCTATCTCTAAGGGTCTTGATACCGGAAGAGGTAAAAGAGCAGCTGATGAGATAAGAGCTAAGAATGAAGCAGCTGCGGCAGAGAAAGGTCCAGATACAGGACAAACAGATGCTGATATGGAAAAAATGTTATCAGGTGAAATGCCAGATATATCGAGCCAGGTAGATCCGAAAACTACAGTAGATGGCAGTGAGATATTAGCAAAGTCACAATCCAATGAAGCACAGAAATCTGCAGGTCAATCTGTAAGCGCAGTAATTACTAACGCAACAGGTGGTAATGTTACTAATGCTACTTCTATTCGATCAACAGTAGTACAAAGTCCAATTACAAGAGCAACTTCTGTTCTTGGATCTGTAACCAGCAGATAAAAAAAGGGGCGCTTTCGCACCCCTTCCGATCGTAAGATCTATTAGTTAACTCTCGTTAGCTAATTTATTAAAGTAACTTAACGTATCATCTTCATCGCTAGAAGAGGTTTCCATTGCTGGAGATTCTTCTATCATTGAAGGTGTTTGTTCCATTGTTGGAACAGGAGCGCTAGTCATAGTTGCCATATCGGCAGTAATTCCAGCATCAACACCTAATACTTTATTAAGTTTGGCTTTAAGTTCGTCATATGATTTATATGATTTAGGATCAGTGAATTCACTTAATGAATGTAGTTTCCCATATACACTTTCTAGCTCTGCTTCATTACTATCAAATAATGCTGAAGGACTTGAGAACTCTGATTTATCATAGTTAACCCATCCATCTACTTTTCTGATTTTAATTTTAAAGTCAGCGCCTTCCCAGAAGTCGTATGGATTACAAGGTTGCTCATCGGCGAATTGTGGTTGCATAGCTTCCATAACTTTGTCGAAGATTCTTTTACCGAATTGGTAAAGGAATACCTTTCCATTATTTTCTGGGTGTTCAGGATCACTGATTACTAGAATGTTTGAAACATAATGTAAACGTCTTTTCCTTTCACGTGCAATAGCTTTATCCTCATCTCTACCAGTATTCCAAAGAACAGTATTTTGTTCTGAGACAGGGTCTGGTTGATTAATAGAGGTTAATGATTTCTCTATGTACCATAGACCATTAGGACCTTTAAATCCGTGATCCCAGTATCTTACCCAAGGAAGATCTTCACCTTCTTTGGCAGGTAAGAATCTGATTACCGCGTAACCGTTTCCTGCTTTATCTCTTGTAGGTTTCCAAAGACGATCATCACCATAAGATGAGTTGTCCGCTTTTGGGGTGGATACTGCTTCTGCAGCTTTTACGAGTTTATCGATTGATGAGCCTCGTGCGCTCTTTAAGTTTTCGAATGACATTTTATTTTCTCCATGTACACTGTATTGTTGAATTATCCACTTTGTTCATAATATAATGAGTATATTATACCACACTCCTATGGTTTTGTAAACCCTTTTTTGATAATACTTACGCATTTATCTTTATTAAAGTCTACAAAAGGTTTATACTTCATAATCTTTCTAGAGATATCTGGCCAAATAATTGTCTCAGTTATCTTAGATCCTTCACGTTTCATAAACCCTAATATTGAATCCAGAATAACAACAGTCTCTAAACTAATCTCTTCTCTCATCAATAATTTTACTATCAATGGATGCGTTTGCTTTGTCATAAACAAATCATCAAACTGTATATCCATATCTATTAAACTATTTATATCTTTTTGAAACTCACGATGTATTGACTCGCGAACTTTCATATGCTGCTTAAAGTTAGTTTCACCACCTTCGTTTAGCATATCCCCAACGTAACTAATCCCATTCTTAAAGTTAGCTATATAATACTGTAAGAGTTTATCGTCATAAGTCTTAGCTAGTTTGGCAAAGAAGTATTTATCTTTCCTAGCAAAGAACGATTTAGGACTTACGTTAGATTTAAAATTGTATTTAACTGCATCATAGCTGTCTTGTTCGAAATGCAGCTTAAGTGCATTGTACATACTATATGCATCAAAAGGTTGCATCATACTGGTAATGTATTACCTTTCTTATCTCTGATTAGGTTTAACCCCTGGGCTTCTGCTGTAACTTTTTCTTTTAAAGAATCAGATAGTAGTTTCTTTATGTTTCCATAATCCATACCTCTTTTTTCTATCACGTAGTTCATAGCATCCATATATGACATTTTGTTTTTAGCAACTAGCTCTTCTACTGCTGTACTAAATCTTTTCTTAGTCATAATCTTTTCATTTAATATATCCATTATATTACTCTCATTAAAATACAGTCCTTGTTGATTCGGCCTGTTGGTTCATAAATCTTTGTTGTTAATCCTTTCCATACTTTTAGTATTTGCTTTTCTGTTTTGTTTAGAATAAGCGGTAGTATTTCCTCTGGCTTTCTTAACTTAGTTATTTTACTTAGTTTAGTATCATAGTTCTTAATAGTAGATCCAGCGATCTCGAAACCCTTAGCATCTAATGCAGTGTATTCTGCAAGCTTACCTTGTTTAACATTATAAACATATAGCTTAGATGCGGTTGGAATAAGGATAGGATTAATAGATGTTAACTTAGCTGCTAAGTCTTCTTTCATATAGTTTAACTTAGATACCTGTTGTTCGTTGCTCCTAGGGACACGTACACGCGCCTTACGCGTCGCTTTAAAGCTATCTTTAAGTTTATCAAGGTCAGAATAAATATTGTCGTATACGTTGAGCATTTTCTTTTTATTGCCTTTCGTAATGTGTGAATAAGCTTCTACACAATCAGGACATGTTTTATCGTATGCTTCTTTTAGTCCTAGATATTCTACATCGATCATGTCTTGGAATATAGAAATAGCATTACCTTTTAATCCAAAGTTTTTAAATAGAGAGAATGCTTCGAAGTCAACTTTATAATTACCTTCCATCCATTCATCAACTACGTTAACATCAAATTCCATATAAATGGTTTCTAATACCTTTGCTCTAGTTCTTTCTTGTATACTAGGCATTTTAGGTTTTTCTTTTACTGCTTCTACTCTTTGCTCTTCTAATAAAGTAGCTTTTTCATATAGTTCATCAGTAATAGGTTTAAAGCCTTCGATAAACAATGGATCATATTTGTAACCTCTTGACCATATAACGCCAACCCCACCGACTCTTCTAATTGTATAATCGGGTAAACGTAAAAAGACTTTTAACTTATCATCATCCCAACCATATACATCTCTTAGAAAGTCTACTGCGTGTGGAAGGTAATCTTTGTTTTGATAAAAGTAATTATACCATCTGGAAGCTTTAGCCCATTTTCGGCCAATCTTTCCATCGTATTGTTCTTCAATGTCCATGTGTCCATCTTCTTCTGTGAAGAGAGGTTCTGGACCCATCATCTTTGCATCTAAAGAAACTCTATCTTTCCTCATCGAGATTCTTTTCTTATTTAATTTTTTAAGTGCCATAATTTCCTTATAATAAAGTGGGGCAGAGGTCGCATTCTGAAAGATAAGGAGTTAAAGAGCGACATACCCCGAAATTGTTCATCTTCGCATACGTGCTATATCTATAGCGTGTTCCTTATCGTCTTCGAAGATTGGTACTGCATTTGACTTATGCATTGTTGCAATACCTACTAATTTTCTTTCTCCGGTATATTGGAGATTTTCTTTTTTACCCATGTTATCATTTTGAGTCTTGGAAAGTCTTTGTAGAAAATCTACTCTTTCTTGCTCTTTGATATCTGCAGCTTTTAATGCTGCTGCCTGTTTAACAGGATCTATTTCCATAGGTATGAACTTTGGCCTTGTTTTTTTAACTGGGTTAGCCGCATGCTTCTTTCTTTTTTTCCCAGATGGTCCATATCTTAATGAACCCATGTAAAAGTTTGTTGTACTCATAATATATATTATACCACAATTTCTAAGAGATGTAAACCCCTTATTGATTTCTAATAAATTGATTTAGTAATTCTTTACCTCTTAAGGCTTTTCCTAATATAACTACTTCACCATTTTGTAAAGTTCTTTTAACGCTTCCGTCATTGAACTCTATATCCATAACATTTTTACCATCTTCGGTATCCTGTGGTCGATTGTCATAGTGCATTGAATCCAATGAATGTGCGTGTAGTGATTTAACACCTTTGGCCCATTCTTCAGCTTCTATCTTTAATCTTTGTTTTTCGACTCTGCTATCATATTGACTCATTTCATTTCTCCTAAGGTTTTAACTACAAAACCTTTAACTGTTTTTAGGTGGTACCAAGCTGCATTATATATTTGCATAGAACCGTCATTCCATTGTACAATCCATCTTGGTATCCCACCTGGTGACTTATCCTTAAGGATTTTAGCATCACCATAATTAAATAAAACTTCTCTCATTAGTAATCTCCATCTGCTGATCTATTAGCATTATATGCATCCATGTAAGATGAGTTTTCTAAAAAACGATTAGTATCTTTTTCTGAATAATACATATTTTCTGGAGCAAAACATTCTAAAGAGCTAGCGGTTTGTTTGCCAGCTTTCTTTACCGAAGCAGTAAGCTTCTTATGTAGTTTCATTTCTTCTTTGATTTTAGCTTTACGCTTGTCGAGGTTACGAACTGTTTCTTGGAATTTTAGTTCTTCGACTGTGGTTTTTTCTTTTTTTGCTTTGGCTTTTAGTGCCGCTTGTTTGATTAATTCTAATCTATTCATATTAACTCCTTATTAATATTTGTTTGTAGGGTGTATTATACCATAGTTTACGATGTTTGTAAACCCCTAATTTCATTTAATTTCAAAATAACTTCCTCATCGGAAAGATGTCCTATAACATCAGATGTAATAGGTGTAGAATAACATAAAGATCCTTCATCATCTAATACAGCTAATTCCCATAGTCCTAGGTTACCACCATAGCTACCATCATGTTTAATTACACTAGCTCCATAACCATTTGGAAATGAATATATGTGTTGAACACCATTATTAACTTTGTTAACTGATACCCTATATTTGGACTGATGCATTATAGTATCTCTCCTTCGATTAAATTCTTGTCTGAGAATCCACCACCAAACGGGGCGTACTCTAATTTTGTTACATGACATTGGTTGTCATATGACTTTCTTTGTTTGCCTTGAATATATCCTGCGAGTGACTTTGCAGCTTTCTCGTCTTTAGCATATACGTATGACTCTGTTGTTATTAAATATCTTTCCATTATCTTCTCCTTAAATAAACATCGTATCTTGTTGCATGTCTAAGAGGTAAATACGATGTATAATTTTTACCATCTTTTAGACCAGCTTCTTTTCTTGGTCCTCTTCCTCTTACGTGTAGACCAAATACATTACCTGCGATCTTTAAAGCTTTTCTAATGGTTTCTAATTCTAGCATACCGCCTGCATCTAAAGGATCGACAGTCATTAAATAGGTACTAATTCTCATTATACTACCTCCACTTGGCCGCATGTATCGAACCAGTTTTCAAGATCTTTTTGGCTTTCACAAATGTCACCATCACGCATTAGGTAAGATGCTGCATATTTTCCTCTTTTTGATTCAGGAAGCATAGTCCAAGCTTCGGTCTTTTCCAAGATCTCTGATCTCATCCAACCATCTTCGCGGTTATCTGTAACCTTAAGAGCAGTAACATTATCCGTATTATAAAATACCTGAGTAACAGTTTCCCAGTTTTCACAGACCTTTGCGTTATCTTCAAAGATTTCGTAACCGAGGATATATTCCTCTGAACCAGCATTACCGTACTCGATAAGAGTAGTAAGGTTTTTCATAACCTCTGTGATGTTTACGGAATCCGTAAAATTAGGAACCACGTAAGTAGTACCGCCTTTGAATTTCCAATATGCTTCAGAAACACCGTGAACATAATCTTCGTCATGAGCCGCGTAGTTTTCTCTATATTGTGTGTTAATTACTAATTTCATTTTAACTCCTTAATTTTTAAATGATGTATGTATTATACCGTAGTTTTGGTAGTTTGTAAACCTTTTTTTGTGACTATTTCGTCACGAATTGTCACAGTTACGTCACAAGAAAGGATTCTGGGAAACGGTTCGCTATTTAAAGCCTTACGCATTACACCCACTCGTCCCATCTTAGAAGTCACCTTCTGCAACTTGTACACATGTAAGACCGTTTTGTCTCCACATGTTAACCACTTGATTTCTGTCATCGAAGACCAAATCAGGTTTCCAATCGTTAGCAATAAGACTGTCAAGAACTTCTTGCTTAAATTCACTATCTGTTCTAAAGTCACCATCTGGTCTTAGAAAAAGAGCTGATCTAAATACACCAGCACTGTTAAGACTGTTTTCTGTAACTGTTCTATGTCTTTCGTTTCTTGCTGAAACTACGATTATTTCATGTCCAGCTTTTTCCATAGCTATGGCTATATCAACTACTGGTTGATTTGGAATGTCCTTAAACATTTCTGCTGGATCCATAAATGTATCCCAGTCTTTATTAGGACCTTCTACGAAATGTCTTCTGTGTTCGATATCCAAAAGTGTTCCGTCTACGTCAAATATTATTTTCATTATACTATCTCTCCTATAATTAGAAATACTGCCAAAGTAATCATTGGCCCTAGAAAATCAGAATCTAGTAATCCGTGCTTTTTTAATGTTTTCATATTAACTCCTTTTTGTTGAATATAGGTGTATTATACCGTAAAACAGCATGGATGTAAACCTTTTTTTGCAAAGTTCACGAGATTGTGACGAAACTATTTCTTTTTAGGGGAATATATAGTGATTTCTTCTTCTTTACCCTTAACCTTGATGGTTCCGATGTTATGAGAGACATAACCCTGAGGAAGAAGTTGTTGTGTGAAGGATGATATAATGGTTTTGTATTCTACATACTCATGACGAGCCGCGGTAGCCTCGAGCCTGGCGGCAAGGTTGACTGCATCTCCAATGACCGAATAATCAAATCTGGATTTACTACCCATATTACCAACAATGCAATCGCCGGTGTTAACACCAGTGCCAACGTTAATATCGGGAAGGCCACGTTCTTTATAAAGTTCTTTAAGTTCATTTGTTTTTTCTTCTATTTCTATTGCTGACTTAACTGCCATTTCAGCATGGTTCTTACAAGGTAATGGAGCATTCCAAAATGCCATTATACAGTCACCCATATATTTATCGATGGTTCCGCCGTTGGATAAGATGATAGTAGTCATAGCATCTAGGAATTCATTGACTAATTCTACTAATCCTTCTGGATCATCATTGTTCTTATAGTATTCCGAGATAGGGGTAAAACCACATATATCCATAAAGAGGAATGTCATTTCTTTTCTATCACCACCGAGCTTCATTAAGCTAGGATCTTTGACTAGCATGTTAACCATATCTGGAGAAAGGTATGTAGAGAATTGACCTTTAATCTGTTGTCTTAATTTAAATTGTATATAAAAATTATTAAATGCGGCTGAGGAAAAAGAAAGTATATATACTATTATAGGATAGGTTAGATCAAGGAGTATACCCATTGAGGTCCAGACGTACCAAACATATACAGAGTAGCCAAGCACGATCACGGCGGAGAATACAGCACCTGTCAAGACAGACATCTGATATATCCCTAGAACAATCAGAACCGATCCTATGGCGAGAGCTAACAATTCAACTAAGTATGTCCAACCAGGACGAGATATCGAATTCCCATCTATCACAGTCTGAAGTGCCGACGCCTGCAATTGGTGAGCAGAGAACAAACCTTGAGGAGTTGGTATTTGAGAAGCAAGGCCACTTGCTGTTAGACCAACCAAGACTGTTTGACCTTGAAGATTAGGTAATACATCTTTACCGTATTCATATTCTTTATGAGTATAATTCATATTTAACCATATAGAACTATTGTAATCTGTTTGAATAGGTTCATATGGTGGAATCATTACATTTTCTATACCATCATAGTTTGCTTTTAGTGAATAAGACTTTTTATCTTGTATTACTCTTATGATTTCTAAAGGCATTGATGGATATAACTGTCCGTTTATTTGGGACAATAAAGGAATCCGTCTTGTTATATTATCTACTTCTTGACCTGCATTTATTAATCCTACACCCCATGCAGCGTCTTCTAATTCTTTTATATTTGTTACTAACCCACTATATTTAGGAACAAAGTCGTACGCGTCGCCCTCGCCGAGCGTGGCCGTACCCACGTACGGGGCCGTATCCGAGCGCCCGCGAGAGGACGCGTCTTGCGCGAGAATGACTCCGTTATTGTTTACCCAGGAAATAAATACCTCATCACCACCAAACCTATCTGCTTCTGGAAACATAATAGTAAACCCAATCATCCCAGCGTTAGCAGCTCTTAGATCTGATATCAGTTGTGCGTAGGTATGTCTTGGAAAAGGGTATTGGCCATATGTAGCTAGAGTTTCTTCTCCGAATGATAGTAGAACAACATCGGATTCCTTGTCGGGTAAGCTCTGAATATATTGATCGAAACTATTTAATCTTAATTGTTCTACTAAAACTGGGTCTAAAACTCTTATGCCTAAAAGTGCAATACAAAGTGCAATACTTGTCCAAATCGTTGTTATATATTTCATAAAAGTGTTATACTATGCAATACTAATTCTGTGTTACTGATATACTACAACCACCAACTGTCACGCAATTTTGGGATAACGTATATGATTGGGTTGTACTACCTGATTGTGTTAAAGATAAATCTGTTGGCTGTGATCCTAATAAATTTACTGTTGCTGTATGAGCTCCGTCATTTTTCTGTACAACGTCAACTTCATTACCATGCGAATTTCTAATTGTAAGAGTAAATGATTTGTTTCCATTTTGCATTTGTTTAACGTATACATCATTATTATCAGTGTATATATTTGCTATTATAGAATGGGATATAGTATTCGTATCCTGCTTTTGACTTCCCTTAAATTCGTTATTGTCCCCGTGAATATCTAATCTAACAAAATTTCCACCTGGCTCTGTCCCGTCATAATTCCAGTTTGGTGTAGTACTATTATTGTTTTCATATCCTTGTCCGAATACGACTTTATTGTCATCACCCCAAACGTGAAATTGGAAATCATTAGCATTACAAACAGTCACAGAACATTTTTGTCTTACATCTATCTCATTACGTAATCCATCTAAATCCCCACCCCAACTATAACCAGAACCCCATGCATCTGAATATCCAAAATACATATTGTTTCCTGATTGTAAAAGATTTACAGTATTGTTATTGTGGTCAAAAGAGAATCTTGCATGGGTTTCATACCCGATCTGTTCTATAGTCAGGTTAAAGTTATCACTAGAACTAACTTGGTCTATTTCTACGTGGTTGTGTTCATCACCCGCCTTGACGTATGACGATAACGATAGACTGACCATCGCCAACAGTGATAAGGTTTTCTTTCCCCTCATTCTCGCTCCTTAATGTTGTGTTACTATCTATAGGTATTTTTACAGAAATGATTCCATTCACCTCTCTATAAAACCATATCTGTCCCATACCTTGATCTATGATAGTATTATATTGTGTATCTTTATCAAAGCCTAAAATGGTTCCTTGAATATCAGCTGTACCTGATGAATTGTTAGCTGACTGAGTACTACGTTTTAATATATTAACTTCTTCAATAGCAACTAAAACATCTTGTAAGAAATCTACATCCAATAGATCCATATCAAGTTCAGTATATTCTAAATCTTCTTCTTCCCATTCTTCTTTTAATAAATCCTGATCTAGCTCAGTAAAATCTAGTAAAGAAGTACTAGTGTCTGAGCCTTTACTTTCTTCTTCTACCACCTCTTTTATTTCCTGGGGTGGAGAAACGATAAACATATTGTCTATCATATTTAAATTTATATTATCTAATGTAACGGGCTGTGTAGGTATTTTATCAAAGCTTGATACCATTGTTGCTTGGTATGCTTCGGTTAAAGCTACTGTACCGCCTTCATTTGTTACTGTGATAGATCCAGATGGTGAACAATCTCCATCGATTGTACATTCTGTTTCCGGTAGAAGTATAACTAAACTTCGGCCTAATTCATCCACAGTAGTAGTAAAATCTGTTCCCCTAACTGCTATGGTAGCTGTTGGGGTTGTTATTACTATATTCTCTTTTGGTACTAATCCTAATCCGCCCGTAGCGAATCGTGCAGTACCTGATACAAACTTCATACCAAGAGTATTTTTCTTAGTATTATTTGGATCAAAATAGTATTCAGTTAGTATAACCTCTGTGTGTTCTACTAACCTTAATACTGTATCATCTAGGAATGTCAATTTAATCCGACCTTTAGCCGTTTCAATTGCGTCCAGTTGTTGAACACCTAGTCCAAGTTCAGTGGTAAAGCTCTCACCTTCGCGAGTAATCCCACCACTGCCCTTGTGTTCTGTTATATCACCAATATTATCTGCAAAAGCAAAAGAACTAACTAATAAACTAGTCGCCAGTATCTTTTTGCTTAATGTCAATAATTGCATTCTCTGAATCAAAATCTGCATTTATAACTCCGTAACATCCAGATATACCCGTTGGGCATGTACCTGAAGATTGTAATATATCGATGTCTCCATTCGAACCTATGTATTCCATAGTGATTGAATTATAAGCACCATCGGATTGGGTTGTTAAGAAGTTATTCGAACTTCCTACAACATCAACATTCCAAGTTGCATCATCGTTTTCAATATCAATATTCCAGACGTTTGAACTACCAGTAATATCTAAATCAAAATCCAATCTTTCGGCTGAAGCTGAATAAGCCCAGTCTATATCGAATGTATTTGAGTTTCCAGTAATGTCTACATCTAATGTTGAACTATCAGCACTTCCACCATAGCCTACGTTCCAATCCCATATATTGCTATTACCAGTTAACTTTAAGTCAACATCAGTACTATCAAATAAGGTTGGACCGAAGATTTGGTTTAGATTACCAATCATATCAATATCCATTGTTACGGTATTACCGGTTAGTGTCCAATCACTAGCACAAGCTCCAGATGAAATAGTTCCACAAATCTTATTACCATAACCTATTTGGTCAATGTATAATTTAAGTGTGTCACCAGCCTGGTCAAGCTTAACTTCGTTATCGTTTACTCCGGCAAATAAAACCACAGGGCATAATAAAATTAAAAATGCGATATATCTTTTAAACATTTTCATCCTCTTATTTCCTCTATATTATCAGGAGTAGGAACTTCAATAGGTAGATCTGATTTTTCAATAGGCTTAGTAAGAATAATTTCAGCTTCGTCGATAATCTCACCAACTTTACCTTCTATTATTTTATTTACTGGCCAATTGATTTCCCAGAATCCTCGTTCATCTCCCTGATAGATTATTTCCAACACAGCTGCTTCAATTGTTGAGCGAAGCGACCGTGTTACTGATTCGTTTTCTGTCATACCATCTTCGATCTCTATCAATTGGGTATCTAAGTCAACGAATTTAAATACATCATAACCATCTGCGATCGACAGAATAGTTTTTGATGTCTGTACATTTAATAGGATTTCTCCAGTTAAAGTACTCACTGCTCGGAGGGATACTGTAACTATATCTCTTCGGTATTGTTGTGAGTAACCAACACCAAGCGTTCTAGCTCCTATTCCTCCTGTCTCAATATTAGTATCAAAACCTATGATACCGCCTTCAAGAATAATTCCAGCGAACAATAATGGAGCAAGACCTGTTTCATCTTTTCCATCAGTGTTATACTGTTCTCTAGTAGTACGAACGATCTGTCGTTCTCGAGTAAGGTGATCTAATCCTACTCTTTCTACCACTCTAAACCACGTTCCTTCACCAGCACTTTTCAATGCATCGATTAGCATTGTTTCACCGCCCTGTGATACTGCAGTACTAAACATTGCTGCATTACCTTTCTGTTTTCTTTGCCCAGTCTTGTCCATATATTGATATACAGCTACAACAACCGGTTTAGCTGGTGACGGTAAACTTCTTAATTCTTTATGTGTAGGCATTTCAACCACTTGTGGTTCTTCTACACATTGTAAATTTAAATTAGGATTGCAACCAGTAGATTTTAATCCTCCTGGAGGTACAACAGAGGCACAACTGGCAAGTAAGCCAAGTAATGATATTAAAAATAGATTTCTAACCATCTCCACTGCCTACTGTCCCCGCACCTATTGGTATTACTATTTGAGTTTCTGTTCCATCTTCTGCCACGATTGTCATAACAATAACATCATCTCCTTGAGTACAAGCCCAAAGGGATGCATCACACATTGTTTTTTGATATGTTATTGTATTACCTTCTAATACAAAACTACCGAATGTTGTTTCTGAACAAGTTCCAGCTGCTACTGCTTCTACTGAACATGTTTTAAATAACTCTTCTACCAGTTGTTTAGATAGTTGTGCGTAAATCCTACTTTCGAGGTTACGCATAAATTTAGCAAGTGTGGTATTCTCTGCATCTCTTTCTGCCTGTTTTAGAGCTGCTTCTATATCTTTTTTGATAGCATCTCTTCTAGATTTCTCTTGGTTCTCTACTGTTAGGTAATGGGCAGAACTTCCAATCCCCGAAAAGGACGGATTCTTAAATTCGTGTACAAGCTCATCTGCCTTTATATTGACAGAAGAAAGTAGCAAGATTGCTACAAACATAACTCCGGTTAATAACCAGGGATTCATTCCTGCGCTAGGTGGTTTCTTCATTCTTTATTTTTCCTTCTGCTTCTTCTAGGAATTTTTGTCTTTCCCTATATTCGAGAACAACATTTACTTTTTGCTGTAATCTAATCATATCTTGATCAAGCATTCTTACCTGATCAATTAACCTGATTAATGCAAAGTGCATTTTTTCTATTTCAGGTTCCAGTTCATTGGAAATAAATTGCCATACGTAGTAGATAAAATATCCCATTCCGACAGCAAGTACGATTGGAAAACCATAATCATTAATAAGTGATACTATGGTTGGATCGCTACTAGTAACTAAAGCTACCTCTTCCATTTTAATCTCTCCTTGCGTCTATTTTGCCATCTTCAACAAAGTTACTTGCTCTAGCAACTCTATCGACAGGTGGAGTAAGCTCTAATGCACTACTTACTAATAGATCTATTTTAATCATCTCGTTGTTCATTGTTGTAACTCTTGTTTCTAAGCTCTTACAGAACATAGTTAAAGTCGCAATCGAATCAACCAAGCCACCTAATATCTGTTTTAATATTAGGAATATAAAATAACCCATAAGTAATGCGCCTGCAACAGGTGCACCTACTTCCATAATCAGTTCAAATATTTCCATGTATCTATTTATATAATTTAAAGTGCTAGAATGAAATACTAACACCGCAACCGCAGGATGCAGTTTCTTGGGGATTGATTATCTTATATGATTGATTAAGTCCTTCCTGAACATAGTCAAGAGTAGAACCTTTTAAAAGAGGAAGAGAATCCTCATCTATTACTATAGAAAACTTGCCGTAATCTAGGATGTGATCTGTTGAATGAATAGAGCCAGCGAAACGGATAACATACTTATAACCAGTACACCCGCCGCCAGTAATGCCAACTCGAATAGTATCGTTGCCATTATTCTCCGTTTGGCTAATCGCCTGACTGATCGCAGCATCAGTTAGATCTATCATGTTGATTGTGTTTACGATGAGAAACTTTTTCTTCCCATTTAGTAATTGCTTGTCTAATTGAATCTTCTGCTAATACAGAACAGTGGAGTTTGATTGGAGGTAATTCAAGTGCTGCTGCAATGTCTTTATCTTTAATAAGTTTTGCTTCTGCAATTGTTTTACCTTTAAGCATTTCAACAAAAAGTGTAGATGATGCAATTGCACTTCCACACCCATATGTTTTAAATTTAACATCTAGTATTTCTTCTGTGTCTGGATTTAATTTAAGATCCAACTTCATAACATCGCCGCATGCTGGAGCACCAGTCATACCGGTTACAACATTTGGATCGTTGGGGTCGAATCTACCAACACCATGTTTGGCAGGATTCTTTAGTACATCTTCGAATCGATCTACTACCTTACTTGAGTAAGCCATTTTTCTTAATTGGCAAACCCAACACTAACTGCTAGTGAAGTTGCTGCGCCTGTTAATGTATCTGATCCGGACTTTGCTATCATAGCAACTTCTCCGGCTGCTAAAGTAACTGTAGCTAGTGTAGTACCACCAGCGTTTTTATGTGTGATAACTTGTACAGATGTTTTGTTATTTAGTACTCTTACTAACTTAGCAAAACCTACATTAGATGCTGAACCTAAATTGCCTTCTGATCCTAATAATCTTAGTACTGACATTTTATATTTCCTCTAATCTTGACATTAATCGTTCTGCTCGATTTGTCACTTGTTTATACCATCTGGAATCTCTTCCTTCTGCAGCGGCTGTTTTCCAATCCCCACTTTGCAGTGCGGTATTATGTTTTTTAAATTTACTTAACCTTGTTCTACCCATATTGAACATCATGTTAGCTATTACTTGTTTAGCTTCTTCAGGATATCCATCCCAAGCATCATGTAATATTTTACAATCTCCAATTACTGTTTCTACGTCTTTTTCAAAACATGCTTTAACACGTTCTTCTGTGACTGGAGTGCCAACCGAAGCCCCATGTTCTGCGTCTCCTTCCAAGACGAGATGGCCAATGCCGAATGTAGGATAACCAAGGTGATCATTATATATTTCATTCACTTGTCCTTCATCTATGATGAGTTGTTCTCTTAATTTATTAATATCCAATTTTAAATCCTCTTTTATGTTTACCATTTATTTATACGTATTAAAGCTGCATACCTTTAATGGCATTATTCGTAATGTTTTTTGAACCCGAAGTAGTGTCATAAACATCTCCACCAGATGTAAAACTAACTTTAAAAGTTACGCCATTATGCGTTGTGTATCTTTGTTGGCTTTGGTTTCGCGTAGCATTTGTTACCACTAGCCATTTAAATTGAACGTCTCCACTTGTTGGTATATCATAATCAGTCGCTTGATTCTTTTTAGCCCCGGAATTAGTATAAGAGATGGTTGTGCTATTACTTGCATGACCAGGCCACCCAAAAGGTGGATAATAGTAAGAAGTACCAGGATTACCAAGAAAAGAACCAGTGCTATTATATTGTACTTTAATAGTTCCTGTATACCCAGTATAGTCTATATATTTAGTATATGTGGTTGCAATGGATGCATTTGTTCCGCCGTAATATGTTACTTTAACCCTATTGTTCGACTGTTCGTTATTAAAGGATATTGAACAAAAAGTTTGTGCATTATCATAACCACCAGAAGAAACTTGACGGATGTTATTTGTATCCCAGTCGTTTAAGCTTGGGAAACTACCTATAGAGGTATGTAAATATCCAGCAAACTCATTCATGCTATGCGGTGCTGTACCATCAAGAGTAGCAATCGCTTGCCCTGTAGTTATAGCGCCAGTAGTCGATAATACTCTTAAATTAGTACTATCAACCCCAGCTTGCTCAGCATTAATAGCTGACATTGAAATATTAGTAGTTGGTACTTGTGGCATTATTTAATTATCTCCGATATCATGTCTTCGAATTCTTCTACTTTTTCTACCCTATTCGGCCAAAGTATATATTCTTTTTCTGGATTCATTTTTAAATTACTTAATAAAGGTAATATAGCATTATAGAGTTTATTTAATTTGTCCTCTAACGCGGCTGATTCACTATCTGATGATTCTAATTTAGCAGTAGTTTTTTGTACCGCTTCTAATTCAGATTCATCTACTGCAGTAAACCCAAAATCAAACTTATCTATGTCTATACTCATGTACTTATGCTATCCTCTATATGGTTATATTTATACTTTCTAGGGAGCTGTTTTGACTTATCTTTATGTACTTGGGTTTTTGAATGCTCGGGTTGAGTCTTTCTAGCTTTTATTTCTGGCTTCTTTTTACCAAAGATTTTTTCCCAATTGTCAGCATACGCGGATTCATTAGAGTTTCTTCTTTTGGAACCCTTTCCACCATGCCAATTACTTTTATTAATACTCATCTTACACCTGCTCTATACGCATCTACCTTTTTAGAAACGTCACGAATTCTTTTAGCTCTTGCGCTAATAGGTTTAAGCATCCAATCATATTCCTTCTTTCGGGACATATACTATTTCAACACCTCTACGAACTAATTCGTTTCTACACTTTTGTTTAATTTTATTTCTTCCGTTGTCGTTATTGATATATTCAAATAACTCTTCTTTCGAAATACCTTTCATCCAGTAATTTGTTGTTGTTAACTTACCAGTGTTTCTATCCCTTACTGTTTGGGATTCTTTAAATTTAATGGGCATACTATCTCACCTTTTTAATTTGACCTTTGTCATTCGCTAGCCAAGCTTCAAACTCTATGTCGTTATAATCGCTTTTGAGAGATAACAATGCTTTTAAGTTACTCTTATCATCATCAAATAGCCTAATTCTACTGTATTCATTTGTGTCTAGAAATTGTTTGAATACTTGTGCTTTGGCTGCAGCACTTGATTTCATACCTAGATTACCTGCTCGAATAATATGTGCTTTATCAATATCTATCCCATGAGATCTAAATGTATCTAGGAAAAGTTTCTTGTCGTCCATATCTGCACGAGCAGTTACTATGATAACTTTTGATCCTGATCTAACAGCGTTTTTCAGAATAGCATTAAACTTATTAATCATCTTACCAATTGGCACAGCAGTTTGTTTAAATAACTCTGCTGATTTAAATTCACCAAAGTCAAACTCTTCGCCTTTACCTAATTTATAAGTGTTAAATTGTTTTGGGGTAAGAACTTTGCCAGAAGGCATAACCTTAACTCTAGCTTTTGTCTTAAACATAGTGTCATCAATATCAAAGATCGTTAAACCTTTATTAGACGCTTCCGACAGATATGTTTTAAAGTTTATCATAGTAGTATTATACCACAGTTTTAGTGGTTTGTAAACTACTATTTATATAAAATGTTTTCTTATTGTTTCAATTTTATCATCTGCTTCAGCAATTTTAGCTATCTCTATCTCTAAAGATTCTACTATACCTGAATGCTCACCGATGCCGGCAGCATTTCTTTTGTAAACATTAATGTTAGCCTTTGCTACTGCGATATCGCCTTCTAATTTTACAATCAAAGCTTCTAATAAAGGTCCTGTGTAATTTACCATATTTTATACCACAAAATCGTCACCCGGATTCCACGAGCAACCTGTTAAACCGCCAGCTTTAAGACCTTGTACAGTTCTTAAAACCTCATCTGCATTTCTTCCTGTATCTAATGCATTTACTGATACATGTTGGATCTTGTCTTCTGGGTCAACAATGTATGTTGCTCTTAAAGATGCAAGTGCTCCAAAGTCTACTATACCTAGTTCATGGGATAATTTTAATCCGCAATCTGCTAATAGTGGATGTCTGATATTACCTAACGCTTCGTTAGATTCTTTCCAAGCTTTTTTACAGAATTCATTGTCTCCACTAAATCCTACCACGATAGCTTCTCCAAGTAATTTATCCATTGCACAGATCTCTGTCGGACAAATAAAGGTAAAGTCTTTTGGGTAAAAGTAAAATACTCTCCATCCAGTATAGTCGGAACTATTTCTTGTTACTATTTCTTCTCCTTCTACTCCATTCATATGGAATGTCGGGAACGTTTCGTTTACTCCTATCATTTGTTTTTTCTCCTATTATATTCTGTTATAGTTTCAATTAATTTTTTATCCCAGTCATCTCTATGTTCAATAAAGATCTGAGTACCTTCGTCACCAGCAATTGCTACTACCAAATTAGTAATAGGTATACCAGTTCTTTCTTCCCACATAATTGCATACGCGGAAGCTTGCATAAAGTAGTTTTCGCACCACTCTTTCTTTTTAAATTTCTTGGATGTTTTCCAATCAATAATGCTAAGTTTGCCATCCCAAATACCTACACAATCTACTGTTCCAGCTAACCCTAAATGCTTAGAGAATAACCTTGCTTCGACTGCATGGATTTTTGTTAAATTCTTATCTATAATAGGTTGTATATCTTTAAAGTTAGATAATGCTACTAAATTATCCTTAGCAAAATCTTCTCCTACAATATATTTTTCTATCATATCGTGTACTTTTGTACCACGAGTAGCAGCTTGCGAAGATATACGATTTGCTTCTTCGTTTCCTACGCGCTTGCGCCATGCCATTATAGCTGCTTTATTTAATATGGATAATACTGTTGTAACAGAATAATATCTATTACCATCTGGATCGGTATAATACCTACCAGTCTTTTTTGTGTGTTGTTCTAAATCAGTATTGATTTCTATTGGATCATATTCTATCATTATTTCGTATTAATTAAACCTCTATCAGCTGGCGGCATACCGCTTTTTATTCTATCTTGAACCTCTTTCCAACCATCTCCAGCTTGTTTCAATACTGCACCATCTTTACCGCCAATAAGATTATGTTTAGGCGGATTGATAAGTTGTGTGATATTAGGATCTTTAACATATTCTTCCATCTGAGCAATAGTCATTATTCTATCTATCTCTATCTCACCAGTTTCTAAATTTTTAAAATCATACGTTGGCATTTGCTTGCTCCCAATTTTGACCTACCCAGTCTATTTTATTAAAGCTTTTTTCATAAGCCTTAGGATTAAACCATTCTGGTTGTTTTCTTTTAGACCATACCATTGGCATATAAGCTAATTTAGTATGGTAATAATTCTGATATGATTCTACTGGACATTCTGTAATACAATCGGGAAAAGCTTTCATTGCTAATGCAAATTGTGTTAATCCATTATCTTCTATATTGTCTGGTAATCTTTCTAATGGTTTTCTAAGTCTTGTATCTGTTACGTGGACTTTACCATATCTGTAAGTATATTCTTCGCATAAGGCAACAAAGTGTTTGTAATGCCAGATATAATTATCTTTAGATTCAATAGTCCAAGTTGTGCATGGGTGATACATGTGAACTGCTTTGTATAGTGTATCTTCTCTTTCGTCATTTTCAAAGATCCATTTCTTGACCATTGTTTTACCTGACTTAGATGGACCACGTGTTTCAGTAGCATCTAGCATTCGGTGTGCTGTAGATAGCATTTGACCGGATTCTAGTATCATTTTTACAACATGTTTGTCGCATTGTTCTTGTGCTGCAATAATAGGATCATTGTTTAATACGAATATATTCATGCTGCTTGCTCCAGGTGTTTGCACTGACCCCTGAATTTAAATCCGGGGCAAGAGCATTTGTTATCGATGATTGTGTATGTATTGCCTTTACTGCCTTTCACAGTTATTGCTCCATCTGGTAATTCTTCTGGCCATTCGCCAATAAGTTGGAATTTACGTCTTGATTTGGAAAACTGCTTTATTGGATTTTTAAACTCTTTGTAAGCTTTACCTCTTGGCATATAGCCAATAAGATATCCATGACTATTAACATAATAGTCGCCATTTGATATTTGCTGGTTACCCCAGTCTGTTATTTCTCTTAGTATTTGAATCATAATGTATATTATACCACAGTTCAAGGTGTTTGTAAACCCCTAAATTGATTGTGCAAAAGTTCTTAATAGTAAACCTAGTCCTAAACCATTCAGTAATATAAGAGCTCTATCGTTCCATATAATACTAACGATAAGCCATAGTGATATTCCTATCATAGATAGAACCACATCCGTAAATGCATATCCTTCTATTCCTCTAATTGACATAGCTGATAAAACAAATGCTGAAGCTACCCATTTAATATACCAATCAAGAGTATATTTTGGAGTTGCTGATTTAAATATTCGTTTTGAATTCGCTAGCTCTTTAGGATCAAATTTATTCTCCTTCATTTAAAGTAATCACCTCGTCTACAAAATTTTCTGCTGCATTTTCTGCATATGTTTCTGAGTGTTCATATAAAGCTCTTCGCTCTACTAGTTTACCACCAACGTAAAATTCTACGTAGAATCCTTCGTATGAACGAAAGACTTTTGATTTTCTTTCACCTCTTTGATAGGTGTGTAATTCTGTGCTTGTTGTCATCATAATTGTGGGTTCGCCCTAGTGATTACCAGGGCTTCCCCTAATAATCTATCCTCCTATTGTTTGTAATTCTCGAATGTGATGAGTTAGATTGATTGCTTTTTTTCCCATTCTAAAAGCTTTACCATCTTTCCCTTTCTCCCTTAATCGCCTTTTATAGCGAAACGCTTCCCTTTGATCTTTCTTAAGTCGCTCGGATGTAATCATATCATCTCCCTTTGTTGTCGGTTAAAATTACATAATTAAGAGTTTATTTCATAGGCTTTTTCTCCTTTTTAGTTTTTGTTGCTTTCTTAACTGCTTTCGGTTTATGAACCTTAACAATTAACCCTGGGAAAACTTCATTATAAAACTTAGGATCTAAGTCTGATTTTTTATCTTTTGCTAGACAAAGTAATTCTGCTTCTATCGGATGTATACTTTCTAATGCATTAATAAATAAACTTTCTCTACGGACTGGCTTTACTTGATTTCCAATTGGTCCTTTAAAAAAGTATTTAAATTGTTTGTGTACTTTATATAAAGATGATACACTATATCCTATAGGTGCATCGTCTTTCTGATAAGGCGGGGTGCCTTCTGGTAATAAAGATACTACGTCGTCATCGCATGCGACCCTTATAATATCTTTTAAAGCTGGATGATTATGTTTTTGTAATATCTCAACTTTTTCTTTTTTGGTTTTTGCCTTTGATACTAATTCTAGTACTTCAGGTATTAATAATTTAGCCATTGTAAAATTCCTCTACGCATTCAATCAATTGATTGCATCTGTTGTTTATTAAGTAAGTCAATACCTTCATTCTTGGTGCTGGTTTTGTCTCGTTAAAAGTATTTATAATGTTATTTTGGATAGCTTCTGGAATAAAGTCAAAATCAATTAACGTTTGATTCCTTTGGAAGTTACGATATATTTCATCCCCCATTAATTCTCTTAGGTTATCTAAGTTATTTATCCATTCATCGACTCTAGTTTGTCTTAATTGATTCTGGTGTGATTCAGTCATAAACGTATCATCTGGTGATAAGACGTTGGGTATACCATCGCCTGAGTCGCCACGCATGATATGATTCCACTTATATGTAATAGGGTGAGGATCTTGAACTAACTTCTTTTGTATTGGGCTAAATTGTTTTACATTATTAAACTTATGTAATTGTATAAAGTCTTTGTCCGATGATATAATCATAACTGGTTCATGCTGACCAAACTCTTGGGTTTGATTAGTTAGTGTACCAATAATATCATCTGCTTCAGTACCATCTAGGTGTAATACTTTCCATGGGAAGTTTTGTTTAATCTCTTCTCTTATTTCATTTAAAGATGTAAAGATGTTATTCCAATCTAAGTCAGATTTAGCTCTATTCTTTTTACGTGCACCTTTATATTCTGGAAAGAAATCTTTTCTCCAGGTATTAAAACCATCGCATGCTAAGACCATTTGGCCGTATTCATCTCTATATTTTTTGTTGTACATACGCAGAGAGTTTAGAATCATATGCCTAATTAGGTCTTTATCATCTATCTTTTGTACTATTATATTGCTAAGAGCAATCTGTGAATAATCTACTATAATCATTAATCTATCCTTTTACCTTTTCCCCAATCAATTACAACCGGAAAGCGGGGAATGCCATCTGGTGTTTTTTCAAAATATCTAACAGTGACCCAAGTAGGTTTGTCAGGGTTGTTTAATAGTTCTTTTAGTGTATCGAAATTACCTCTTACGCCACTTTTAAATTCTCTTCCATCTCCTAGTTCTAATCTAAAGTGTTTAGCATAACCTGCCCAATTTCCATCACCTTCCATAACTTCTAATACGTTAAATTCTTCAGTGATAAATTCTTTTCTTTTAAGAAGATTCTTAGACCTTTTGTTTTCATAAGGTGTATTATTACGAACCATTTGACCTTCATATCCATGTTCAGTATAAGCAGAATATAAAGCATCTAGTTGATCTTGTGTTTTAGTTTGTGTTGTTTCTACTGCTTTACAAGTTTTACCTGGAATCATAATATGCACAAAATGTATTCTTTGTTCGAAGTTCCATTCTTTAAACGATGGATCATAAACATCATATACATGATATTGAACTAGTTTATAGCATTCTTCTTTTTCTAAGCTACTAGGTTTTACTTTTCTAACTAAAGAAGTAATCTTGTTAAAGTCTGATTTAAGCTCGTGGTTATATAGTTCACCATCTAATATCATATTTGGTTGTGATTCAAAGAAAGGTTTTAGTTCTTGGAATATGTGATCGCATGTTGTAATCTCTTTACCTGCTCTAGTATATAATCCATCTTTTCTAGCAATACATCTAATACCATCTAGCTTAGGCTGTGACCAACCAAAATCTTGTGGACGTTTAGTATAGTCTTGAGCCAACATAGGTTTAAACTTATCGTAAGTATCTACTGAATCTATTGTTTGGAAATATTCACCATCTAGGTTTATTTGCCATTTGGCTTCGGCTTCTTTCTGTGCTTGTTCATCTGCTGTAGTAGCATTAGATCTACCTACGTTTTTAGCTTCAGAACTATTTAATCCGCTCTGAACCATTTTGCCATTCTTTACCCCAGAGATAGTAAATGTGCCTGGAGTTATACCTGTTTGGTATGACTGAGTCCATTCCCTAATTTTTCCTGTTGAATCCCTTTTGTAAAGTGTGGGTAACTTATGTATCTGTATCATCCTTATCATCCTCATCATTTATATCAAAATCTGGTTCGAATGTTACCTCGAACTCAGGGTCAAAGCTTACCTCGAAGTCTTGCTCTGGTAATTGTGCTAACTGCTTTATCTTAATGTAAAGCTTATCTAGCGATCTTTGTAATGTGTGTGGTATTTCTAGTTGTCTTAATAACATTGCGTTAATTAAGTTTGTTATAACATATATGTCTCGAGACTCCTGATAAGTCTCATCGAAGTATTCCGCATCTTCAAAGTAATGGTCTGCTGCAAATATCTCTTCTGCTAGTACATGACAAAGATGTTGGGCTAGTTCATTGCATTCATTTGAAGCTTGATTTATAATCTCTTCTGCTTCTTTTTTGCTAACTTGCTCTGGGGTTGGAAACTGTATTATATTATCTTTTACCATGTATGTATTATACCATAGTTTTAAGCCAATGTAAACCTTTTATTTCAATATATTTACACTATTTGATCCCAATCTGATATTAATAATGCCATTATAATAGTCATCTTTTAGTAATACCTCATGATCAAACTGGAGTTTAGCTTCCATGTAGGCTAGTTCTCCTTTCATAGTACCAATATAAAGTATCTCTCTGTGGAACTTATCCAGTCCTACTTCGGCTATATCTTCTACTAATCTTTTGGAAGAACCGCAATACTTACGCCAATCAGATTCAACGATTGATCTTCTTTTTCTTTTTTGTCCCTTTAAAGGTGGGAGGGTTTTCTTACTCCAAAAGAATTTCTTGCCTATGTACTTCATATCATTCTCAGTATTTCTTATCTGATAAATGAATCCATACATCTTCTCGGGAGAGAAGTCTTCTGGTGGTACGAATGTTTTGCCTTTATATATCCAATCCATAATAGTATTTATGAATCAAATAAAAGCTCTTCCTCGTCGGTTTCGATCTCTGGAGTCTCTCCACATATCGGGCAGTACTTAGCTATAGCCTGATCATCCTCTACTTTTATAACTGTACGTATAAAACAAAATTCACAATCGATTATAATATTATCCATATCGCGGATCTCCGTGCCATTCTACTAGCTCCGTATATCCACCAATTGATTTTCCTTCTATCTTTATCTGAGGAAAGGTTCTTGCATTAGGAAATATTTCTAGCATTTCTTCTCTGTTAAAATCTTTGCCCAATAGTTTATATGTGTATTCTAAATTTTCTTTTTCACAAAGCTGTATTGCTCTATCACAGAAAGGACATGGTTTTTTTCCATAAATCTCTATCATTTCATTGTCTCCTGTATGAATTTTCCTATAGTATCTATATCATTATCTGATAGCATACCTGCTTGACCCCACATCATAGCACTCATTGGTCCTACCTGTTCGTTGTTCTTGTATGCTGTAAGTCTATTAATTATATAGTCTGATGATTGACCAGCAAGTTTAGGTCCTACACCTCCGCCACCATCTACTCCATGACATGCAGCACAACCAGCCCATAAAGGTTTAATTGAACTAAACGGATCACCCGCAGCTAGTGCTTTCTTTTTTTGTTCTATTTCTACTGATGTTCCATTCACTTTAACATATTCTTCATAGCATTCACCAGTACAAGATTGGTTACTGCTATAACCAGTATACTCAAGATTTGGATATACTTTAGCAACAAAGAATAATCCTATTGCTAAACATCCTACTAAACTCATTCCTAATTCTTTCATATTATTATCCTTTTAAATATAAATTTATCAAACTAAAAGAAACCAACATAAATCCAAATACACTTACTTGTATGACCGAAGCCCAAAATATTTGTTTCATTGGATGAACGTTTTCTAATCTTTCCATCCAGCTTTCGCTAGGTGATAAATTCACGTATTGCAAAAGCTTGTTTTGGCGGTCAGCTTTTCGCTGCATGCTTTTTTCTACTATTTTATCCATCATAAGCTTAATCCAGATAAAGTTTTATCATCAACATCTTGTTTAACACCGCCAGTTATATAAGATGTTATTTCTGTTTCTTGTGGAGCAACTTGTACGTTACCACCGCCAATCCACTTTTCAGTCCATGGTAATGGATTCATTTTAGATACGGTATAAGGACAAGGTAATCCTATTGCTCTCATACGTTTACATCCAATCCACTCTATATAATCACATAGTATTTGTTCATTTAAACCAATCATTGAACCATTTTTAAATAAGAACTTAGCCCATTCTTTTTCTTGTTCAATAACTCTTACGAATAAATTTACTGATTCATTTTCTGTTTGTTTTTGTATCTTAACAAAGTCTGGATCTTCTTTTAACATATTTTTAATTATGGTTGTGGTCGCCGCCAAATGCACATTCTCGTCTCTTGCGATAAACTTAATGATCTTAGCATTGCCTTCCATCTTTTTAAGTTCCGCGAACGCCCACGAGCACGCGAAGGATACATAGAATCTAATTCCTTCTAGTGCATTTGCTGATAACATACACATCCATAAAGCTTGTTTGTGCTGCATTCTATTTGTAGCTGAACTATTACAATCGATTAGATCATCATAGTATTGTGCTATGTCATTTCCACATTCTAGTATTTCTTTTACATCAAGCATGCCGTCAAAAACAGTAGAAGGGTTAGGATAGATATTCCTAATAATATGGGTGTAGCTACGACTATGAATAGTTTCAAAAAAGCTCCAAGTTTCAATCCAATTCTCAATCTCGGGTAACGAAGCAATAGGAAGGAAAGCAAGGTTCGGTGCCCGACCTTGTACAGAGTCCAGTAAAATTTGCCTTTTGAGATTAGATGTGAAAATATGTTGTTCATTTAAAGTTAGTCCGTTAAAATCTTTTTTGTCTTTTGACACATCTACTTCTTCTGGTCTCCAAAAGAATCCTAGTTGTTTTTCTGTAATCTTATCTAGTGCTGGATATTTTAAAATATCGAATCTTTGGATATCTACTTCTTCATCCAAAAACATATTCTTTTCTAAATGGGATTTTTTATTTTTCTTTAATATCATATTTTGCAGCTTTCGCAGTCCTCGTCATCTTCAATTGTAATATCAAGCTCGGGCAATTCAATGTCTTTCATTTCGCCTGAGCCGTCATGTGTGTTAAAATAGTATAGTTGTTTTAAACCATACTTGTAAGCTGTCACTAGATCTTGGATCATAGCAGACATTGGTATCTTATTATCCTCATAATGTTCTGGATTATAAGATGTGTTTACAGATATACCTTGATCTATATATTTCTGTAAAATAGCGCAGATCTTTAAATAACCATCTGGGGATTTTTGATCCCATAAAAGGTCATACTTGTTTTTAAGGTGATGATACCCAGGCACTACCTGTGCCATTACCCCATCCTTAGATTGCTTGTAAGATACTAAAGCTCTTGGTGGTTCAATACCATTTGTACTATTAGAAATCTGTGCGCTTGTTTCTGCGGGCATTAATGCCATGAGAGTCGAATTACGAATGCCATTTTCTTTGAGATCAGTTCTGAGCTCTTCCCATGGCATGCGTGTTTTATGCTCTGTTAAATTATCTATCGCACTCTTATATGTATCGATTGGCAACTCTCCAGACGCGTATTTTGTTTGATTATTTAATAAACATGCACCTTTTTTTCGTGCTAGCTTAGAAGAAGCTTTAATTAAGTAATAACTCCATGCTTCTGCATATTCATCTACAACTTCAAATGCAGATTCGTCATATTTTAATCCACGCTTAGCTAAGAAATAAGCAAGGTTAATAATACCTATACCTAGAGGTCTACGATTCATAGTACCTTTTTTAGCTGCCTGAATAGGATAGTCTTGATAATCTAATAGTTCATCTAATGCTCTAACTGCTAGATTACAATACTTTTTAAATTCATGTGGTGCATTAATTAATCCCCAATTAATAGCAGACAGAGTACACAAAGATATTTCACCATTTGGATCATCTGGATATTCTAAAGGCTTAGTTGGTAAATCAATTTCACAACATAAATTACTCATACGGATAGGAGCTAAATCTGGTTTAAATGAACCGTGCTCATTCGCATGATCTACGTTCATAATATATATTCTACCAGTATCTTTTCTTTCTGTCAATAAAGCTTGGAATACTTCTAAAGCAGGTAATGTTTTCTTTCTTACACTATATGCACGTTCATACTTTTCATATAGTTCTTTAAACTTGTCTTGGTCTTCATAGAATGCATCGTATAGTCCTGGTACGTCATTAGGATCAAACAATGTTATATTACCACCAGTTATAAGTCTTTCATACATTAGTTTGTTTAATTGGAAAGCATAATCCATATGCCTAACCCTATTCTCTTCAGTACCTTTGTTATTTTTTAATACAACAAGATCTTCAAACTCATAATGCCATAATGGTAGGTACACGGTCGCCGCGCCCCCGCGTACGCCTCCCTGCGAGCACGACTTAACGGCCGATTGAAAGTACTTTAAAAATGGAATTAAACCCGTATGAACTATTGAACCATCGCCTACGCGCGCTCCTGCAGCACGTACGGAGCCCGTACCGATGCCTATACCAGCTTTCTTAGAGATATATCTTACTATGGAAGTTGCAGTAGCATTGATAGAATCAAGACTGTCGCCAGATTCAATAAGCACACAACTTGAAAACTGACGGGTTGGAGTACGTACACCAGCCATAATCGGCGTAGGTAAAGAGATATAGAATTGAGATATTGCATCATAATAATCTTTAACATATTTTATTCTTCCTTCATTATATTTAGCAAACAAAGTTGCCGCAACCATCATATACAAAACCTGTGGAGTTTCATATATGTCTTTAGTGCTTCTATCTTGGACTAAGTACTTACCTCTAAATTGTTCCATACCTGCATAGGTAAAGTTATCATCTCGGTCGTGTTTAATATAAGCATCTAATTCGTTTAATTCATTTTCTGAATAACTATTTAGAATAGCATTATCATATACTCCTAAATTAATATTTCGTTTTATAATATCAACAAGTGGCAAAGGTTTGTATTGACCATAAGCTTCTTTTCTTAGCTTATAGGATATTAACCTTGCTGCTACAAATTGATAATTTGGGGTGTGTTCTGAGATAAGCTCAGCTGCTGATTTAATTAATAGCTCATGTATATCATAAGCTGGGATTTTATCGTACAATTGGATATTGGCTTTTATTTCTATCTCGGACATAGAAACACCTGTTATGTCTTCTACTGCCCATTCCAATACTTTGTGTACTTTATCTAAATCAAAAGTTTGATGTGTTCCATCTCGTTTAGCGACTTTAATTTCCATTACATTAGTTCCGTTCATAATAATATATTATATCATACTTTCGTGAGAAAGTAAATATTTATTTATCGTGTTTTTTATTACATGCTTCGATGCTATCAATTATATCTTGATAACCATCAAAGCTTTCGATGCCACATTTCGGATGGGCTATTTTTTCTAGCTCTTCTATTCTCTTCATAATTAACGGATAGTCCGCTTCAAATTTGGATTGCTGTTTAATTAGCTCTATGTCATACTTGTTAGATAAGTATTCCATAAAGTCATCTAAACGCTTTTGAGATCTAATCCCGAGGGTTGTTGTTTGATACCATTTATAAAATTTGGAACCTACAACAGAAGTAAATATAGACTTTACTGTTAGGATGAAAAGCAAATACACAATTACTTTACCTTTGCAAGCTTAGCAATTGCTTTCACATAGTTTGGCATACCGTGATCTACTATGCCATCAAAGAATTTCCATCTCTTCCAACTATTTAACATACCATGGAACATATCTTTCCATGTTGGTTTATCTTGCTTTTCGCCAAACCTGTTAAAGTAAATCATCTCTCCGTGGTGTGTAAACCCTAGCCATGCTGGTGGGATTCGTGCCACGATATCGTTGTTATTCATAAACCTTAAGTGTGGGCATTTTATATTTTTAATAAATTTATGTCCACCAACTCTTGGTGATCCGAATGTGAATAGTTCAACCGGTTGGTGACGAGTGGCTGCGATTGTTGCCATTGCTGCACCTAAAGAATGTCCGGTCATATAAATGTCTTTCTGTATTTTTAATTGTTGGTTATGTTCTATCTCTGCTAATATATCCATCCAAAGGTCATTAACCTCTTGCTGGAATCCGCCATGAACTTTGCCGCCTGCCATAGCCGAATTCTTAATTACATTTAAGTCCGCCATAACGTCGTTTAGTTTACTAGGTTCTGTTCCTCTAAATGCAAACCATAAATCGTTTCTATCTTTTACGACTAAACATTCTGCTCCATCTTTAGATATTAATTTACACCATGGAAATCCCATTTTCTTTGTAGCTGCAATTGCTTGTTTCTCTGTCTTATAAGCATGTGCAGATAGCTTTGCACCTATTAGTGCTCTTTCCATTTGGGTCATTTCTTCTTTATGTTTTGTGCTTGCCATTATTGTTTTACCTTAGCTTTTACCCCAACTGCATCTACGTCGCCTTTTGGAGTTTTGATTGTAACATTACGATAATAAACCACAACCTCTTGTACTTCTCTTATGTACCTACGAAGCTCTTGCATATTACCACTCATAATTTCATAATCACCTACTGATATAGCCATAAAAACCACATCACCATTATTTAATTTTCTATTGTTGTCTAAGAATTGATCTAAATAAGAATAACCTTCTGGCCATTCTGGATTTTCTTTTCCGTTCTTGCACACTCTTACTGGCGTACCATCTTCTTTTAATAATCCATCTGGATGATCTTCTTTTTCTCTAGCACCTGGTTTGTCTGGGTCTGAGTCACTATTCTTAACACATGGATTAGCAATAGGTGCAGTTGAAACTACGTTCCATTTAATATCTTCTAAATCAATACCACGTGGCATTGCTGGTTGGATAATATTAATCTCTACCGGCTTGGAACTAACCTGGATAGGTTTAACCCCGAATGTCGAACAACTAGTTGTTAGGATTAATATCGCCGGAAGGATCGTCAAGCGAGTCCAACTCACGGCTGTCGTTTTCAATTGTGTCAAAAACATTTTTTGTACCTCTATTCACTTTGGTTTCTAATAAACCAGGTTTTGCTATAGCTAATTTGTTTAAATCATGTCTTTTAAATATATCCATGTATCTGTTCTTTTCAGCTTCTATCTGAGCATTCCTACTCATCATTTGATTAAGGCTTTCACCTTGTTTTTCATACGATTCTCTCATCGCTTCCATAGCTTCCTCTTGTTGAGTTATTGCTACTTCTAATTGCATATTATTAAATGTAAGGGTTTGGTTTTCGCTGTATAGCCACCAACATCCTAAACCTAATACTAATATTATTGCTATAAAAAATTGTTGCATATTATATCTCCGACTTTAACATTGATTCTGTCATGTAATCCATAGGCGTAGCTGCATTTAGCTCTACGAATGTTCCTTCCATTGTCTTAAACTTCATGTGCTTTGGAGTTTTTTTATAAAACTTACGGACTTTAAATGATTTAATTAATACATCTACCACTTCACCTTCGGAATTATATTTCGCATGGGTTACATGTAAGTGCTGATGTTCCTCGAATAAGGAAAGTAAGAATTGCCAGGCTCTGGATAAAAAATTACCTATTATAACAAAATATTTTCTCATTATTTATTCTTAGCTGCTTCTCTTGCTGCTCTTTTAGCCATAATCCTTTCTACAAATTTACGCCCTTCTTTAGTACGTCCGTCATAGATTCTTTTTTGGATTTTATTATTATCTTTGTGTTTCTTATGTTTATCTTTTGGCATCATATCAGAAGGCATGGAAACACCACCATTTCCGACGCTATTAGCTGCGGAATCTTCCCATTGTTTTATATATTCTTGAAATGTTCGTCTCATCTTTTTATATCCTCATTACTTATATATAAGTTTTGTTTTGTTAAAACGTGTTTAACCTCATAGATGTTATGACCAAATATTGAGGAATATGGATCAGAATGTTCATCTACTTTTACTTTTGAATTCTTTTGTGCTATGATTTCACCTGTATTATATGAAACTATGTCTTTAGTTAAACAATACACACCAGGGTTTAGCATTCCCTCTTTTATAAACCAAGTACTTTCTGTAATAGAATTATCTAAATCACCATCAAGAGCTTTACCTAATACTTCTTCTATCTTATTGTCAGACATACCCGTATGTTCTTTAATTAAAAATAAAGCTGCTGCATAAGAACCTAAGGTAGATTTACCACCAGGAACTAATTGTATTAATCTTTTAACATTAAATACTAATCTATGAAAAATAGTATATGCAGATTTTTCTTCTGGGGTTGTAAGCTCTTTTGCTTTTTTAATATTACGTCCACGCTTATCAATTATACCTAATTCATAGGCAGGTAGCTTTTCCCACTTAGTGGTCAAAAGTTTTAGGAATCTAAATGCATATCCTAAATCTGCTGCTCTTGATAATATTCCCATTATATATTTCGTAACCTCTCTACTATTAATGGATCTAATGGTACATCTACCTTTTCCTGTTCAGGTAGATAATTTAAAAATACTAAGAACGGTTTTATATAATGCCAGTATTCTGGTTGTATTTTATACCACATCATTTTGTTCGCAGCTTTTATTCCAAATACATTATATAAGACAATTATATGGTTAAGAATCAGTCGTTCCTGTAAATCTTCTGCTTCTTCATATCGTCTTAATAACCTTTTTAGATATTTAAATCTAGAAAGATCTTCTTCAAACTCAGATGCATCAGTGCATTCTGGATTGCTATAATGTTTGGCTGCGAACAGTTTAAAGTTCTTAGCGTTTAGCTCGTCAAATATTTTCATCATGTAACTATCTATGATAGCTTATTTGTCCCAGTTATCGCTCCAGTCGCTTCTTGGAAAGTTGACGAAGGATTTTAGCTTGCCTAATTCAGCTACCATTGGGTCTAAATTAATTTCAGAATCTTTTTTACCAGATGGCAATTTAGGGCCATCTCGAAATCCTGGATATACGCTAATAGCAAAATCACTAGCAAATGCTCCAACCTTAACGCCTTTTTCTTTTGCAACGTCTTTAGGTCCAACAAAAACTTCAGGAACAGATTTCATTCCTAATTTTTTAAGATGTTTATCTACTATTTTAACCGCAGCTTTGAAGTCCTTAATAACTGCATCACTATGATTATCTTCGTGCCCAGATTGTTGATTTAGTTTTAATTTGCCCTCAAACCCTGTTAAGTGCATACCTGACATAGGCGGTTTAGCTTTAAACCTTTCATGTACCTGAATGTATTGTTTCATTTCTTTAAATGTTTTCATTTTTTTTCCTGTTTAGTCGCTTTCGTTGTCGCCTTTATAATTTTTATCAATGTAGTTAAAGAATTCTTTTTTCTTTTCGTCGTCTAAATCAGCTGGTGATTCAGCGTCAAATTTCTTAAGAGCTTTCTTAAAAAACGCTTGATATTTTTTCTGAGCTGGAGAAAGATCTTTTTCTTCTTCGTCCATGTAACCAGTTTCTTTACCAGCTGCTGGAAGTTCGTCTGCCATCTCTGGAGAAACAGATTCTAATAGTTCTGGAAATAGTTCTTCGATATCTCCATCATCCATCATATAAGCATCTGATTTCATGAAAGATAGAATATTTTTCTTCTCGCCTGTTATATCAGCTGTTGTAGAACCAGTTTGTTTAATCTTTACTTTAAACTTGCTTTCTAGTTTTTTGGTAAGACCTTTATCACCAATGTAATCTACATCGATTGTTTCTTTACCTTTTCCTGGCTTAAGCTTTTCGTCGATCTTATGCATGTAATCAATAGAGATAGTAATCTCTTCTTTCATGTTAGTACCGTCTTCTTTGTCGCCAGACTTTTTAACCTTATGCTTAGCTTTGAATTCCTTCTCGCCTTTTGGTTCTGGTTCTGCTACTTCGTTTTTAGCAGACATTAATTTGTCGTGGTTTTTAATAGCATAACCTTCAGCTTCTTCTTTCTTACCGAAAGATTTAACTACGTCGCCATTAGCATCTACAACATCGAATCCACCATCTTTGCCAGATTTGACATGATCTTTTGGATCCATTTCTTCTTTTTTATAACTCTTTTTACCTTCTAGTACATCGTTTACTGTGCTAGCAATGCTTTGAGTTAGGTCATCGTTCCATAAATTATTCATTTATATTTTCCTCTATTGCAATATAAGCATTCCAGTAATCACAGTGGCCGCTGAGGCCATGATAATCCAGAATATCTTGTTAATAATATTGATAGTTGAAGCATTGGATGTAACCAGTTCTTCTATACTATCAACCCTATTTATAACCCTTTGAATCTGTTCAGATTGTTGTTTACTGAAAGATGTAAGAGTTAAAATCTTTTCTTCTGCCCTCGCAAGCGCGATGATTGCTTCGGACAGTTTGTCCATTTTGTTTTCTATACGATCAAATCTTGCGGTAGCATCCGCCTCTATACGCGAAAGTTTGGTCGCCTGAGTTTCTCTACTCATGTTTTTTTATCCTAATTTTTAAGTTATTCTTTCCTTTAATTAACCTATGCATATGATTCTTTCCTCTTATTTCAAAAATCATCCCTGGGTGAATAGCCCAAGGTAGTGCATTTTCGTATTGGAATTGCCATCCATCCCCTTCCAATATTTCACATTCTCTGTTCTCAGGATCCTTATGCCATACATATTCGGCATCATCCCGTTTAACATCGAATTCTCTTATGTTACTAGAGTCTTCGTATGGTTTACCAAAAGTAATTTCCACCACCTGTAAGTCCTAGCTCTTTAGCATATCTCGGTAAGTTACAAGACCAATAACCTGGAGATAGTTTATCTTTCTTAGCTGGACAATTATGTCTATCTGAGAAAGCCTTAGCTCTATCTTTATTATTTATCTTAGCGTTACCGCCATCAAAATCTTTTTCATTACCAAAATTTATTTTTCTAACGTTTCCTGTCTTTGGGTCTTTTACATAAACCACGAATTTTTTAGGATCATCTGGTCCGCTTCGCTTTGGTTTATTTAACTCTGGCTCTGGTCCACCTTCTAACATAGGAGTTTCTAGTGGATAAGTTTTACCTTCATACATTCCAAAATCCTTTTCTTTAAAAGTATACATTATTTCTTAATGTCCGACCTAAATATTCTGCCTTTTTCTTGTGCAGTTTTGGTTACTTTATAACCAGCCATTTTAGCTAGTATCTGAATCTTCGGCCAGGCTTGTTCTATTTTCTTCCTTAAACTAAGCTTTGCTATATCATCTTCGACCTTTTTTAATATAGCTTTTACCATATCCATATCATTCATTACTAATGGAGCTTCGTCTAAATCTTCCCCAATTGGAACACAGTTAGGAACTTCTTTACCATTCTTCATCTTAGTTCCAACCTGCTTATATCCAGGCCAACAAGGTGAATCTTCTTCTTTCTTAAATGCTTTAAACTTTTTCATTTGTCGTCTAACTTTCCACTCTTAATAGCATCAACGTAAGTATCTAGAGCTCTTCTAGCTTCTACAATACCATCATTTAATTTTCTTAGGTATTCTGACTTACCATGTTGTAATTTACCCATACCTTTGTATGCATTCTCTAGTAGTTTATCTAGCTTTGCAACATCTGATAATTCTTTCTTTGAATTAAATTTAGCTTCTGATAAATCTACATCTTCTTTAATTCTACCTTTAATTATATCGTCAAGGTTATCATCTAACCAATCGCTAAAATCATCTGGATCGTCAGTTTTAATTTCTCCAGCATCCATTGCCCATTGCATTAGATCTTCTTCTGCTTTTTTAGATAATTCTAAATTACCGCTTCTTTGTGCTTTTTGTAATTCTCTTTTATGTTTACGAAGAAGATCTTTCATCTTAGCTTCAGATATATCTTCTTGCGGATATTTAAATTTTACTCTACCGCTTTCGTCTACTGTAATTTTTGAATTTGTTGGATTATATTTTCTCATGTTTATACCTTATGTTTCTTAAGAAGAGCTTCAAACCCTTTTGTATTCTTTTTATCCCAAAGATCACCTAACTCCATATAGAGTTTAGTGCTAATCATACCTTTTGGCTTAACTGCATCTGCTACTCTTTGGGCTGTTTTTTGATCTATCCCTTTAAATCTTTCTGGAACTCTTTTTGCTAAAGCTGCATTGTTTAATCCTGTAGCTCCTTTAGCTTCTTTCTTTACTTCTGGATCTGCATCATATTCATTAAACGTTTTTAATGCTGTTTTATATTGTAGTTCTTTAATCTTATAGTTAAGCATTCTTTCTGCTTTATCCAATGAATCTACTTTTTTAACACCTTCCGTTACAGGCATAAGTTTACCTCTTACAGGAGAACCAAGACCTGTTGGTTTAATATTACCAGATTTTCTTTTCTTAGCTGATTCACCTACTCCTTCTTTTTCCCACCAGTCTTTAGGTGCGTGGGTGATTACATAGACTCCACCCTTTTTAAATTTCATGTTCCAATCTTCTAGATGCTTAACAATTATATCTCTTAGATCGACTTTAGGGTCTGGATCGGTTTCTATTCTTAGTAAATCATCAAAGAAAGAATCATCCCCGAATATGCCGTATATTTTTCTAGCGAGTAGTTTAGCATTGGCTTTAGTACCAGGGGTTTTTTTATTTAAGAAATTAAATTGTAGTTTTTGTAAATTCTCATATGAATCAGGAACTGCCCATGTACCTTCTGAAATAGTATCTTTGTCTTCACCAAAGTTTGCAAAAGATAGTGCTTTAGCTACATGAGGATTGTCAGCTAAACCTCTTTTAATCTTTTCGATCTTCTTAATAGCAAAGTTCATAGCTCCGCCGTGATCTAATGCTATCTCAACAGCTTTTTTAATATTCTTGTCTTTCTTAGCTGCTTTATCTACGTCTTTGTTCTTTCTGTACCAAACAGATATCTCTTGTCCTGTTAATTTAGAACCTGACATTTTTTCTACTACGTCTCTTAATTCTTTAAATTTCATTTTATACCTCGATGAAGTGGATCATTACATTATCGTAATCCACATATTCTTTACCTTTTGTTTCCGTTTTTGGAAATTTTTTAATTACGTCTAGTAAAAATTTAGATGCATTATAACCATCTATTGATTTAACTAGTCCGGTTTTCTTAGCAAGAGAAGTTGGATATTCTAGGTTTTTGTTTGCGTTAACTTCTTTTCTCATAAAGTCTCCACCAAATCTAAATCCTTTAATATCATGTTTTTTAATTACTTTAATAACTTCGTCTCTACTTCCATTTTTTGCAGGTTTACCATTATCTAAGACTGTTGTTCCGATGCCAACTCCTCTGCCATCTCTATCACTAAACTTAATAATTTTTCCAACTACGCCCTTTGCTTCAGGATATCCTGCAACATCTTTCGTAGGATTAGATGACTTAAACTTAGTATTATTTTCTCTTAATTCTTTAAATGATTTCATTTTATTCCTTTTTATTTTCCTGGGCTAAATCCGCCCTTTCTTGCTAGTTCCGCTTGATCGCTATCAAACTTTTTCCAAACTGGACCGCCAACTAAGAAAGAGTTAACTCTTGCCAATCCCCATTGTACTGGAGTTGTTCCTGGTTTATGACCTGTTTTCCATGCAGCATATCCTCTATCAAATACTTTATTTAGTATAGACATTGAAACACCTGTTGCTTTTGATTTCTTTTTTAAAGCTGTTTTTACCTGACCTTTATTCTCTATAATAAAATCTTCAAAAGTCATTTCAAAGTTTTCACCATACATCTGTTTATATTTACTTGTAAACTTAGATTGTGGTAAACCTTTCTTTCTTGCTTTCTTATCACCTGGTAAATCTTTGTATGCATCTGGATTATCATCTTTCATATCCTTTTGCTTATTCTGCTGAGCTCTTCTTTTAGAATCTGTAGATTTTTTTCCAGTCTTAAATGAATCGTAATTTTTATCTCCACGGGAAGAATCACCGTCGTTATAACCTTCTTTCTTATCTTTCTTCTTACCGAAGGATAAGATCGTATTGTCTTTAACTATTTTATTATAAGGTGAATCTTTTAGCTCCATCTTCGGAGTATCTTTTTTGTATTTCTTGGTAAGCTTGCCTGTGCCATGATCTCCAGCACCGCCTTCTTCTTGAATTGAATCTAGCCAACAACGTCTTTTTCTTCCGTTGAATTCTGCAAGAATATAATTAGTTCCTCTTATAACCACTTTACCTACTTCACCTGATTCTTTCATACGAATCATAGTACCAATTCTAAATATTTTTCCTTCCACGTAATCTTCTCTGATATCTGATACAGTTTCTAATTCAACGTGTGGTCTAAATCCTTCTGATTTTAAACCCATACCTGCTCTAACAGCATTATATAAATCTGTTGGATAAAATCTTGCTGGTAATCCTTTTGCAAATAATGGTAGGTTACCATCTACTGCTGCTTGTCGCATTTTAGATGCTGACATACCTGATATACCTTCTGCGTCCGGGTCGCGCTCGCCTGCGCTTAAAACTTTAATCAGACCTTGGAATTCATAAAAACCATGTCTAGACTTAACACCATTATATTTGTTAAGTAATACTTCAAACTCTTTTACTCTATCTGAACCTGCTACCATACTTGCTTTTGTAAATCCTTGATCGTATAATTTGGTAGCAATATCTAAAACGTTTCTTACATCCTTATCAGCCATAACTTGGCGAGCATGTTTAGGAAACATCTTACGTAAAAACTTAACTTTGTCTTTAAATTGTAATGGATTCTTTTTAGCATCTACAGATTTAGATGCGTATATACGATATGTGCCAGATCTGGCTAGTTTTTTTGTTTGGTCAAATAGTTTCTCATGACCAATAGTAGGCGGATTAAAACGCCCGAACACGAATGTGACTTCTTTTGTGTCTTCGACTAAGTAATCACTAAATGATTTAATTTGCATATCCTTTGAATTCCCATTTTAGTTAGGATTATCCCAACCTTTTATAATATCTTTGCTAAAGTTGTTGGCAGAAAATTCCAATCTATCAACAAGCTTAACTGCTCCACCTTCCATACGATCTATAGCAACAAAACCTTCTGGGTTGGTTACTTTAAATCCGGATGTTGTTTTAACAAACGTTCCGATTTTATTTAGTTTGTTAAGTTTATTTATAATAATTAATTTACTGTCTACAAGATAATTCTGTAATTTAAAGACATTTTCTAAGTTTTTTAAGTTACTAGTAGAGAAAAACGATAATAATTCATCTCTTTTACCTATTTGTATATCTTTTCCTTTCTGTGAACTACGCTTATCGATTTGTTTAGCGTATCGATCAGTAACAAACTGGATTAATCCCTTAGCGTGTTTCTTCTCGTCTTTAATTCTTTGGCCTTTTCTCACCATACTATTATTATAAACATTAATAACTAAATTTAATTCTTTATTGTTTTCTAATTCTTTTAATACCCCAGAAGATATCTTTTGGAATAGTTTACCAGCTTCAGATAACAATTTAGTTACTTTCATATTGTCTGCTGCGGTAAATGTAGCTTTACCTGATAGCTCTTCTAGGTCTGCATTTACCTGCCATACCTTAGAACTCTTTTTTAATTTACCAACTATGTCACCGCCAAAAGAAGCTTGCATAGTTTCGAATGTTCCACCTTTATAAGATGTATGCCATACAATACCAACATCTGCTTTAGATATATCTTTCTCTAATTTAGATCCATATGGTACTGCATAAACAATAGTGTTTGGGTGAAAGGTAATCATCTTTTGTCCGTTAATCGTTTCACCTTTAAGGTCCGATTTATCAAACATAAAGTCACCTTGTATTACACCCTTGATACCTAAGTCCTTTAATCCATCAAAAGCCATAATAAGCTTTTTGGATAGATCACCTGAGGTATCAGCCTTTATATCTTCGTGGCTTTTATATACTTTAGGATCTGCATTAAAGATTCCTTTTTTAGCTACGAAGAACGATCCATCTCTTGGATCTTCACCTGCGAATACGGCGGGAGCCCCGTCCCATTTTACGGTCACGTCTACAGGTGATTTTGCGTGACCACTCAACATATCTCTCATACTGCGTAGAGCGTTGATAGCTTGGCGGGCTCCCTTAACTCCGCCATCCAACACTAAATCCTCTATATGAGTCATGTGAGTGTTTTTGGCTTCTGTAAGGTTATGGTTTTTAAATGATATCATTTATTTTCCTAATTTAACATATACTCCGCCTTCAGCAGTCGTTGATCCGGCGTAGTTAATCATTCTTGTTACGATGGCATTAGATTTCTTGCCACCAGCTTTGTTTATAGTATAAAGTAAAGTTAAAGAAGCTAGTTTAGCACTAATCCATTGCCAATCTTTTTCTTCTAGTTCAGCTACAAAAGCTTCATAGCTTACGTTCTTATAAAATTCATTAAACATTTTGTACATAGCTTGTACATCTTTTGGTTTACCCATTGCGATATTTTTAGCTGATTTAGTTATACCACCAGTATGTTTAGGTAATTTTTTACCTGCTTCATGTTGGACTATATCTTGCATAATGCCCCAGCTAATTCCACCACCTCTAGATGTTTTACCTTTTACTTCAGCCTTAATAGTTCCACCAGGAGTGTTATCTTTTAAGTCTAATTGTAATGACGTAGTTTTAATAAAAGAACCTTTTGAAGACCAAAACGATCCTCTTCCAGATTCAAACCCCATAGAAGCTATCTTGTGTAGGAGTACTTCCGGTGGTTGTTTATAATTATTTACACTAAAAGGAACAGAATCATTCTTAACTAGTTTTAGTGATATACCTACTATTTCTCTTTTTGTAAATGCCGCAATTAAAGATTTATTAAAACCGTGTATTGACATAGTATTTAACTTATCTAAATTAAATCCTTTTTGTATTGCCCATACATCGCCTGGATTCCACTTATCATCTTTTAGTGGGGCAAAGCCTGAATTTTTAAATGCTAGATTTTTCATAGCATATATCTTTATCATCTCTTTTGATCCACGATGGAATTCCATGTTCTTATGAATTAGCTTTTTACTAACTAGGTATTTTGTTATATAGTATGACGATGCCCACCAATTTTCTGGAGTTTCTAATATCTTGTCTGTATTAGCACTAACATTTGATGTGCCATTATCTTTGTAAGCCTGAGCTATTACTTCGTCATCATAGTATGATAAATCGTGCCCTGGGTTATCTACCATAGCTTTCATCATACATGCATTATGAGATTCATTTCTTTCTGTGTCTGCCGTACCAGCTCCTGCTCCACCAACACCACCGCCAAAGACTTTACTCTTTGCTAATTGTGTTAGTTTAATTGGACCATTTTTTGTTTGGAATACTAAGTTAGAAGGTTGCTTAAGGAAAACATCAAGTTTAGCTAATGCATCTTCTATATCAGTAACGACCGTAGTTCCGCCTTTCTTTAATTCCAAAGGTGTTTTACCTTTTATAAGTTTCTTTAGGATCTCTAAACGATGTTCGCCAGTTTGTCCGTTTGGTTTGTCTAACTCTGTTGCCGACAACCCAGAAACTTCTTTAATAAGAATAGGTTCAACTGTAAAAGATTTAAATGAATTCATAGATCTATTTATGACTTATTTTTTCTTAAAGAATGGATTGGGGTAAATTTCCCCCGTGCTATCGTATGCAATTACTTTTTGTTCGTGCAATACTCGGATGCATCTTTCTGCACCTTCTTTCATTCCTTGCTTATAATAATAAAGACATGCATATCCCGTGATAATGCTAGCTAATATAAAATGCGCTAATGTTATTTCCATATTTCATACCTCAGGTTAAATTTTTCATCCAATTGAAAATCTACTAGATTCTGGACGTTTTCTTTACGGTCTTTAAGAACCCATCTTCTATGAGTTCTTTCTTTTTCCGTATCGAATGACTCTATGCATTCCCAGACTTTATTAAGATTTTCTTGCAAGTTCATCTGATTGCCAACTATAAAAACCTTTACCAGCTATATCATGTAGATATAAAGGACCAGTCCATCTAACTACATATTTGCCAGAAAGTATATTACCTCTTGCTCTGTTCAACGTAGGTGTTTTCCAATTCTTGGATTTAAATATATCACCTGGATGAAAATTCTTGTTAGTCTTATTTATAAAACCCCAAACAGATGTTCCTGTTTCGATCTTAATATACTTAGAACCTTCGCTAATTCTTATATTGTTATTAAAAGAATCTATTTGTCTTTCATCTCCGTTTGCGAATTTTACAAAGTCAGATTTAATGTCTTCGATTAGTGTATCTATTTCAGCTCTCATTAGTGACATGGTCTCCCGCCTAAGCTATCAAGCTCCATTTGACCTATGATTTCTATTCCAGTTCTCCACTGTACAGAATTACACATAATTTCCCATGATGCGTTCATGCTATCTGATTTGTCTTTAGCTAAAGTCATTTCAGCATCTGATAGTTCTACCTCTACAGGGTATCCTGTTGCGAGGTGTGTCATCTTTAAAAGATTTGGTTTAATAATTGGTTTATCGTACATTACGCTGCCTCCATAATTGATAGTGGAACATTATAAAGAATGTCGTTAATTTTAACGGTAGCATTTTTTATTTTAATTTCCATAATAGAACCTTTTAAGATTCTGCCTTTGGCTTTAACTGAAACTTTATCACCAATAGAGAATTGGGATCTAGCTGTTCTAGCCAATTCATTTCTTAGGGCTTTTTGTTTAGCTTTCAGAACTGCAATTATATCGTTTAGATCTTGCATGTTATCAAGGCCATTTATCTCAACCGCAATCTTACCGGTGGTATCCCAGTTAAGTCCGTTGTAAGTTGATTTTGCTTTTTTCATTTTTAACTCCTATATTATTTTAAATGATAGGTGTATTATACCATAAAAGAGGAGGCTTGTAAACCCCTAATTGCAATTAATTTGAAAAATTCACGTAATCGTGACGTAAAAAAAAGCCAGATAAGAGAATTCCTACCTGGCTTCGTTATGATATAAATTCCCGATTCTTTTAGAAAAGGTAATGCATAGCTAGTACCATGCTATCTGTGGCATCTCCATGTCTAACTCCATCCATAATGTGCAAACTTAATTGTACATTCGGAGCTACCATGTTGGAATACTTGAGCGCTGCCCAATCATCCCCATTGTTAAAGTCGCCATATTTAACATAGAAATCCCCAGGTACATCTGAAAGAAACGCAAGATGTTGCGTAAATTCCATATATGTATTATCTGAGTTGTCGCTATCTACATAGTAATATATACTTGAGTTCTTGTAACTTGCGTTAACAAAAAGCTCTTCAATATCATCATAGCCTTCATTATAAGAGTATTGTATAACTCCACCACCGAGTGAAAGATTATCAGTAACGGTAAGATTATATCCTACTGCTAAATCATATTCCCATTCAGCTTCGTCTCCAAAGTCGACCTGTCCCATCCAAGCGCTTCCGTATAATCCGTTGTCGTGATTATAATCTATGCCTAGATTGTAGGAAGTATCTCCCATGGATTGTGTTTGCCCTCTCCACATATAGTCAGACATTACTCCAACTTTACCTGAAACATCAGCAAACGTGAAAGGTGAGAAACAAGTTGCCACAAATAATGGCATTAATAATTTCTTAAACATATTAGCTCTCCTTCCCTACGAGTGTGTATACACCCCATAATAATCCTACCCATGCGAGTAGTTTGGCAAGTCCACCAAATAAAAGCACAGACCCACAACATGCAATCAATAAGATTCCATCATGTGAAGTTCTTTCTTTTACTCGATCGAGTAACCAGTTTTTGGCGTTTAATAATACGTCCATATTTTTTTTCCTCTATATTTTAAAATCGGTAAAGGTATCTTTCGAATCCCTATTACCAAAATTATTTATTGGTTTATCCGGTATCATGTCAGACATAATATCTGTCTGAGCGGATTCCTCTACATCGTATAGTTTCATGCGGGAACGATCTATACCAATAACAAAGCGTTTGTATTTGGTCGGATCGTTATAACGATTCTTCAACTGTTTTACCAGAATTTGACCTAGCTCATCAAGTTCCTCTGTAGATATTAGAGCAAACATTAGATCAGCTGTCGCCGGTAATCCAAATGATTCCGAAGTGTCCTCTAAGCCAACGTCGGTATTACCGAATCCAGACCTCGTGGTCTGGGTTGCTGACATTATCGGCACATTAAATTCGACAGCAAGACCACGCATTTCCTCTGCGATAGCTTTGATGTACGAATAACTATTTATACTTCCTCCGAGCCCACGCATACGGGAAGAAGCACAAATGTTCAAGTAATCGATATAAATTATATCGGGCTTGAAGTTCTTTTTTAGCTTTAACTCATTGAGTAAAGCTCTGAAATGTCCAGTGTGTGCTGCGCCTGTTGGATATTCTTTAACAATAAGCTTACCGATAGATGCCTGAGCAATCTTTTCGATCTTACTGTTAAACACATTCTTTGGTAAAGTACCAAGAGATTGTATTGGATAATCCATTAGGTTAGCATCTATTCTTTCTGCTATACGTTCTTCTGCCATTTCCATTGTAATGTATAAAACGTTTTTGCCGAGTTGTAAATTAGATGCTGCACAATGACACATGAATAGGGACTTACCCACGCCGGTACCTGCTAGCGCAATGTTTAAGGTCTTATTGGGTAAGCCTCCCTTCGTAATCTTATTCATATAATCTAGATCAAATGGTATTCTGTTTTCTTTCTTATTATAGAAATCAAACCTATCATCTGAGTTGTCAATATAATCATGACCAATAGCTTGGTCGAAAGATGTACCAAGAGCTTCGGATAATATCTCTGGGATAGCTCCGTCGCTCTTTTCGGTTTTACCATCAATGATCTGAATGGATTCCATAATAGCATTATAGACTGCTTTTTCTTTGCACCATTTCTCAGTTTCATTAATTAAATATTCAGTATCAACATCTGATTTAGTTCTTAGCTCATTAATTAATACCGCAGATGAATTTAATTGTTCATGCGGTAGTTTTAGTTTTTGTAGTTCTAACTCTAGAACTTTGGCTGTAGGTAGTTTGTTATGAGCTGCAACAAACTTAACCATAAGATCGAATACAACTTTATGTGATTCGTCAAAGTATTCTTTCTTTAAGAAAGGTATAACACGCCTGCAATAATCCTCGTTGTTTAATAAGTGATTAAGCGAATGTGTCTGTATTTGATTTGTTATGTCCAATTATATCCTCGTTTAATTTGTCTTCTACCGCTTCATCAATTATATGTTGTAAAACGGCTCCGATATAGTTATTAAAATATTCATCTTTACATAATTCGTCATGATCGTGATCTGATGGATCTTGGATCTGATATGTAAAAGATAAAGTTGCTATGTCTAGTTCAGGGGATTCTTTAATCCCGACTTTACCGTATATAAGTTTTACGCCTTTGTATTTATTATTTAATCTAATTCCGTAGAAATCGATATCCTCATGTTCAACAAAGGTATAATCATTATGTGTTATATTATACACTATTTTACTCTTCTTGTAAATCTATTTCTACATCTAACATTGGTTTATGTCCAATAGAGTAGTGGGCTTTAACAAACTTTTTAAAATCTGTGCCAGTGAATATTGGATCCCAGAATTCTTCTGTGAGGGTATCTTTCTCTCTAACCTTTGGTTGTACTAGTTCGCCAGTTTCTCTATCGACTCTACAATACCAACCAACGTTAGGTTTTTGTACATATCCACCTGCCAGTGCTACATCTAGTAGTCCACTATATTGGCTAATGCCACCTTCCCAGGTAACCGAAATAGGTACTTTGCTTTTTTCTTTTACGAATCTAGATTTCTCTACATTAATAACAAAGTTATAACCTTTAACTTCTGTTCCAACTTTTTGTTGTTGTCTTCCTATAATCCAAATGTTATCTGCTGAATAGTAAATACCTGTTCCGCCTGATACGATTGCTTTAGGAAATAATCCCATTTCTTGATAAGTGTGATTCACAGCAAGCAAAGGGATATTCTTCATGGTAAGATAAGGAGTAACCATCCTGAATAATCCCTTTAAAGCTTTAGCTCTTGACATATCTGCAACTGATTTTTCGTTTAAAGCATCTTCTAATTCTTTTTTAGATGCTAAGTTACCAATAGAATCTATGATAATAATAACTTTATCGTCGCGTTCTATCTCATCTAATTGGTTAACTAGATCGAATTTTAGTTGTTCTACGTCTGTGATTGGTGTATGTAATACTCTTGAAGTATCGATACCGAATGATTCGAAATATGATTGTGGTGATCCAAACTCTGAATCATAGAACATTAGAACTGCATCATCGTGTTCTTTCATATAAGCACCTGCCATTAATAAGGCAAATGATGTTTTAAAATGTTTACTTGGACCTGCTAAAACAGTTAAACCGTTTGTAAGCCCACCTTCTATATCGCCACTTAAAGCAACATTAATCATAGGAACTTCTGTCGTTACTACGTCTTTTTCTCCAAAGTAAATAGAATCTTCTAGTACTGCTGTACCTTTAATCCTGCTATTCTTTTTTAGTTTATCCATTATTCCCATATTAATATCTCCTTGCTGGTCCTAGTTTATTCATACGCTCTTCTTTTCTGGTTCGGGCTACTGCCTCTGCTTTTTTACGTTTGCGCTTTGCGGTTGGTTTTTCATAAAATTCTCTTTTACGAACTTCGTTAACAATACCTGCTCTATCGCAGGCCTTTCTAAACTTTCTTAACGCAATATCGAATGGCATTGGGCTAGAAGGTCTTTTATCCTTAGGATGTCTTTTCCTAGGCATTAAATTTATACTTGGCATTAATTCCTCTTATTATTTGTTTGTATGGTACATTATACCACAGATTAAGGTGTTTGTAAACCCCTAAATGAAATCATATTGGATATAAGCTTCTTCAAACATATCCAGGGTTTGTGAGCATGAATCTTTCCATCTTAGCTCGGTTTCGGAATTAGTAAATTGTGGGGACACAACTCTGCAAACTCCTGATTGTATAATGGCTTTTGCACATTCATGGCATACTGGTAATGGCCAAACATACATTGTACATCCATCTAATGAATTACCATTAAATGCCGCATTGTATATACAGTTTGTTTCTGCATGTACCACATATTTATATTTAAGCTCTCTGTCATTATATCTTAATTCGGTGTCTTCTATGCCTCTTGGAAATCCATTATATCCTTGAGCAACAACATTACCTTGATCGTTTACAGCAACTGCGCCAACCTGCGTACTTGGATCTTTACTCCAACCAGCGACCTGCTCAGCTAAAGCTAAGTATCTTTTATCCCATTTATCACTCATAAAGCTCTCTCCATATTTTATTATTAATTTGTCTTTGCTTCATTTTATCTTCACGTATAGCATCTGTCTTTAATGGTTCTTTTTTACGATTTAGTATTTTAGGTGGAACAATATCTTTAAATGTTTCTTTTAATACTTTCTTTTCGCCGTTTCTATCTTCGTATGGAATAGATAATGCATGAACTATAACTGCTGGCGATAAGAATGGAGCACGTAGCTCTACAGTTGATCTCATCATAGTTCTATCTAGCTTAGGCAAATGGTAAAAAGGTAATTCACAGAACACATCTGACATTTGAGAATCATATTCTTCTGCTCTTCTATAGCCACCAAATAGTTCATCTGCGCCATCGCCGGTTAATACCATATGGTAACCTTCTTCTTTTAGCTTTCTTGCCATAGCAATTTGTGGTTTAACTGATCCAAGATCTACAGGGCTTTGGTGTATTCTAATAGCATCCTGATCGCTAACCTCTTCTAAAGTAACTTTTACTAAATCGGCTTCTACCATCTTAGCATATTTTTCTTCGTGGTTATCAACATGAATAGCTGTAACGTTTAGTCCTTGCTGTTTAATAAGTTGGTATACGATAGTGGAGTCTAACCCACCTGACAGTAGAACGGCTGCTTCTCTGAATCCACCTAATCTTAATTTAACCGCTAAGGCTAGGTCATCGTACAAATTGGTCACCGGAACTGAAGCCCAATCCCAATAAGGATATTCTCGACCTTTATATAAAAAGTGTCCAGGCTTTAGTTGATGTATTTCATTCCATGGTGTTCCGCCTTGGGGATCATAACCCCATTTCATAACATTAGAATGGAATATTTCATCCGGTGTGACTGGGCCATAGGCTTTTAGTACATCAGGTTCTGATGCCATAACTTCTACATCTTTACGATAATAGATTGGTTTAATACCTAGGAAATCTGTATAAGCAATTGGATGTTCATTAAAAAATGTAACATAACTCCAGAAGCCATCGAACTTATGAAAGAATTCATGTGAAAGTTCTTCTCTATATCTTTGATGTATCATATGAGCATCGCTTGCATATTCACCAAAGTCTTTATAATTAAATATTTCACCAACAAAAAGTGAAGGTGGTTCGTCATCGTATTGAATAGGTTGGATTGCTATAGCTGGATCTGCATCGATCATAGGTAAAGCAGTATGGAACATATCATAATCTTTCCATGTTTTATATCCACGATACTTAGTTCTTAGCCCACGGTATTCCATCTCTTTAAGAGATTGCATTCCATTAGCTGTTGTTTGTGTTCTATTGCTTATTAAAAATCCGCACATTATTCATTTACCAAATTGTTAAGTCCATATTTATCTACTGTAAAGCAATGTAAAGAGCTAGCAGAGAAATGCATGATTCCTGGTACTGCATCTAAGCCTGATTGTTCTATTAACCATAAGCATAACCTATTAGCGAAATATAAATCGTTATGTAAGTGTCGCATTACATCGCATGATCGCATATGATATGCACAATGTAATTTACCATCACGTAACATAAAATGCCACCCGAACGTGCACGGGACGCGTTCGCCCGCGAGAGCGGCTGTACCATCTTCTGGAAACCAGATTGGTATATAACATTGCCTTGTTTTAGGTTCTTTTTGTAATAGTTTAACTGCTGTGTTTAGATCTGCTATATTAAATCTAACTCCCATTTGTTCTGTATCTTGCCACATTCTTTCTGGATAGCTATGTGAAAAAGCCGTATCCATTAAATATTTATCTGTGTCTTTTAACCACATTGTATGTGATGGCGGTGGATTGCAAGGTATACCACCTACTCTTTCGTCGAAATGAATATCTGCCCATGGTTGGGTAGCTTTTAATTCTGTACTAGCTTCTTCTGCATTATCGTACATATTTGCTTTCATACTTGCATGTAATATTTCTAGGAAGGCAGGATGTTCTGTTCCACCTTGCCATCTTTCGGTTTCTATTTCATAACCAAGATTTAATAAATTACTTCTTAAGTCGTGTAATCCTAGTTTTAAATTACTTGCTATTGTCATCTCTGATTATGTTCCTGTTAAATATGTCTTTGTCTGGGGTTTGGCCGTCAATATCATAATCTAAATATGATGAGAAGAAGGCAGAATAGTTAATTAAATCTATTGCAGAATCTTGTAGTGATTCGAAGTTTTCCATATAGTTTTCATCGTCTTTCATAGCATCCAAAACAGAATGCATACGATTAACTTTGCCAGTCATAATATCTAAAATGGTTTGTGCGCCATTTGGATAGTAGTCTGATTGTCTAATCCTAGATTTAGGATTTTGGTAGTCATTGCCTTTCTTAGCTATAAGATCAGCGGCTTGTTTAAGTATGTGTAGTGGTTTCATAATGTATATTATACCATAGTTTTAGTTAAAAGTAAACCCCTAATATTTTTCAAGCACTGTACCTGTTTGATATAAGGGAATCTGTTTTGCATCTGGCCATTGTTTTGGATATGTATTCATAAACAAAGTTTGTGGCAAATGCTTGTGTACAAAAGTACCATAAGGTTTTACTGGAAGATTTTCCATTAGTAATTCAGCAACCATTTTGTGTAATAACCATGGAGCTTTCTTTTGTGTTGGATCTTTAATAAGCGTAATAAACTTTCCGCCTGGTTTTAATTTCTCTATAGAAGCTGTATATATTTCTAGTATGGTTTCCCAGTATACTTTACCTTTTAGAACACCAACGTTTTTATCTTTCTGATATTGTATCGATGCTCCTAAACCTTTAGAAGTCATACCTCTTTCTGGTGCATCTGATTGACCACCGCCAAGAACTGGATAAGGTGTTCCATTAATTACCATATCAAATTGTTGATCTCCAACGTGTTCGTGTAGATCTCTAGCGTCACCTTCTATAATAGTACCATTACCTGGTGCACCTCTGTCTGTTTGTACTTGAATTGTTCTTCTTGTAATCTCTGAGAATTCTAATTCTATTCCTACGCCATGTCTTCCATGATTCATAGATTCTACAACTGCTGTTCCTGTACCTACTGTAGGATCTAAAACATAATCACCAGGATTTGTAAATTGTTGAACTGCCCATCTATATCCAGACCAATGTCCTGGACAAATATGTTTATCGAATCCACCTTCTGGTTTTACATCTGGAAAATAGTATTGTGATCTAGTACTTTGTGTGTAATATTGATCTGTAGGTGTGTGATATATTTCGCCCAACCAATCACCAATAATAATATCTTTACCATGATAATCCTCTGGTATTTCCATTCTATGATGTAGTGTATCTGTGATACCTACTTTTTTAAATGTTGATTCGCCTGCCATAATTGTCTCCTAAATTATATACATTCACTCGTTTCATGTTTCTATCCAATCCACTCATAACGGTATCTACATCGTAAATACCTAAAAATTCAAACTTTAGATCATAATCTACTGGGATAACATCTGGAAGATTGTTGTCGTATCTTAGTCTATTGCTTTTAAAAAATAGAAAATGGGTAAGCTTACCTTTGCGGTTAGCATCCATATATCTAATGTAATCATGTTGTAAGTTATACCAAACAGAAGCTATTTCTTTAAAGTCTATAACCATACCTTTGTATTTAATATCGGCAAAATATCTATCTTTGCCAGTAACTTCTTTAGCGCCTTTTACATTTTCTACGACCATGTCTTCTAGATATTCTGAATCCAGATTAGCACGAGAAGAATAGCCACGTTTAGTAGTAGCATATTCTTCATCATGTCGGTCAAACATTTCCTGACTTATTTTTAAGTCTAAGGTGTTAATATATTCGATTAATTTTTCCATAATATAGATGTATTATACCATAGTTTCAGGTATTTGTAAACCCCTTTTAACTTAATATCGCTTTGATGTGATTTCGATCTATTAATACCGCAGCTTGTCCTTCGACGTTAACTGGCATTGCCTCTGACCATTTAACAAACACTCTGTTTCCTGGTTCTATCTTAGCAAATACGTTTTCTGGATCTGCATTATCTTGTTGGATATAATCACCAATTGCTAATACCAATCCTGGTTTATTACCTTTATCAATAGCTTCAGTAAGAATAATCCCACCTGCTGTTTGTTCTTCTTTTTCTGTTTCGGCGATTAAAACATTATCACCTAGTACTTGTATTCCCATATTATTCTCCTAAATGGTGGAGCGAGAGGGGATCGAACCCACGACCTCCTGGTTGCAAACCAGGCGCTCTCCCTACTGAGCTACCGCCCCATATATTATAAATTATTTTTAAAGACAAAGTCGATTGCTCTATTTGCTTCTGTTACTAGATCTCTTTTTGCATACCAATTACCTGTGTCCATATCTAAAGATCTACAGATATGGGCAATTTCTTCAGGAGTAATAGGATAACCACGTTGCATTGCATTGCCTGCGGTTGAAACCATTATCTGATACATTTTTAAATACCAACCAGTGCCGGAAATACCTTTGTATTCTTCGACCTGTTTTTTATTAACAAATGGACAATCAAAATAAGATGTCCAGGTATAGTTTGTGTTTTTTAATTGTGACTTTCTATGTTCAATTAAACCTTCTTTTATTTTATTAGGTAATCTATCAAAGAAAGATTCTGCTGGATTTAGATATGGATGCTTAGACATTAATACTGTCGGATCCATTATATCACCATCGTGTGAAAAGCAGAAGTTGTTCGCATCTTTATATTGCGATGGAACATAATACATTCGGGAAAGGTCTTTAGTTTGTGCATCAGCGATATCACCGATTTCTTTATTTAGTGCAAACCAAAAGTGTTTAATATCTTCTTTATTCACCCATTGGGTTAAAGGAAATACTAAACGAAATTTAGGATTTGTTAAGCTAGAACTAGCAGTCGAATAACAGAAATATCTATATTGCTCGTATTTCTTTTCGATCTCATTCATTTCACCTACAAAGTCATCGACATCAAGAATACCAAAACCGCCCCAAGAAACCACGTTATCGTTAGCACGAGTACTATCAGGCAAATATGTAGCAGGACTGATAAGAGGAGCTTCAGACTTTTTAGAATATTTGTCAGAGTTGTGTAGTCCAACGAGGACTGCTTCAAACTCTTCGAAGGACTCGTAGTCCATTCTTTTGTCTGTTTTGTTATCATAAATGCTATTAAATATTGTGCAACTTACCATGGTTATCCTCGTGTGATGGAGCTGTCCAACCTTCGGGTTTAATCAAATCTGGTAAACCTAAAGGGTTAGGTCTTGTTTCTTTTACTCCAACTTCTTTTTTCATATTGGCTTTTAGTACTTCATCCCATGCTTTTTCGGAATCAATACCGAATGCATCTAATGTTCCAATTGCTACAACGCATAGATCTATTAGACCATCTACTATTTCTTCAGGATCTTTTTCTCCAACTGCTTTAAATGTTTCTTCATATTCTTCTTTTAAGAATGATATACGAAAATGCAATAGCTGTTCTAGCTTTTCAGGGTTATCTGCAACCCATTGTTTAACGCCATATTTGCTATGCATTAAAGCTATATCTTGTACCCAGTTCTTAGACATTATACTATGATTCCTGTGTTTGGTGTTGCTATCTGTATTTCAGAAGTAGCTGCTCTGTGTTGTTCCACTAGCTGTTTGTTTGGTTCGACCATAAACATAACAAACTTAAGATCAATTTCTAATCCATCTTTAGCTTCAGTGTATGGCATAAAAGGCATAAATCCAATCTTGCCTTCGCCGGCTGGGATAAGAACAATGCTATCTTTTAAGATTATAGTATCAGTATCGATACCATTTAGATCTACGTTAGCGATTATTTCTTCGCCGGATGTAAGCCTAACTAATTGTATATTTTTCATATATTTCTCCGTATAGTGGTATATTATACCATAGTTTCATTTAAATGTAAACCCCTAATTTGATCTATTACCGAAGGTTCTAGTTCTGGGTTATTCCACATTCGGTTCAATCCAGATGGATGTGGAACCTTTAAGTGTTCTATTTTATTCTTTACAAAGTAATTATGGACTTCATTACCCATAGCTATTACTTTGCAACCTTTAATCTTTTCTATCATGTTGTTATCTGATAGATTGGTCCAATCCCAATCTTGTACTCCAGCCTGCTCTGACCATTTAGTTATCCTACGAATAGTCGGTGATTTCTCTGGTGGGAAATTACCTGGCTTAGTACCTACATATATTATCTTATCCAAAGAAATCCTCCAGTGAATTAACTTTGACTGATGTCCAGCCAATAGCATTTAGAATTGGTTCTATTGCATCGGTAAATGTTTTTTGGAATTGTAATTCCTTATCAATGTGTTGTTCTAAGTTAAATTCTTTTGGGAGAAAGTCTGGGAAAGCAATTACATTTTGCTTAAACTTACCTTCTTTTAAATATAAGAATTTAATCTTATCGCCATTTCTAAGTTCTGGATATTGTTTTAGATCTAGATCTTTTCTTAGCCAGTTGTACGCGAGGGCCGCACGCACGTGAATCGGTGTACCTTTCTTATAAAATTCGGTAGTAACCTGCTCGCCCGCTTGGTTTCTATACGTACGTCTTTCTATGCAACCAGTAATATTATTAGCACCACGCGGGAAAGCAATCTGGTCTGGTCTAAGAGCAAAGTAATGATCTTTGAATTGTTGTACTGCTGCCTGGACTGTAGCTTCATCAGAAGAAATAATTAGCTTAAACATTTCTTTTAGAGCTTCACGGCAAGCTTGCGGAGTAGAACTTTTATTAGCTTCTACGCCAATTGTTTTAATTTTAGGTTGTGCATATCTAACGCCTTCATTATCTAACACATTTAGAATATATCTTTTCTTAGCCAGATATATACCACGATCTGCTATAACCTCTCGGGACATAACCATTTTGTTTCCGTAGCCGCCAAATATGTCGTAGAACTTTTGATATGCTTTTTCAAAGACAGGTTCTATGGCTTCACGGCCAACTTTATCTAGGAAATCTATAGGATTATCCGGTTTAACCGCATCTACTAAAGGACCTAACCCAATATATAATGAATCAGTATCTATTGCTAAGACGTAGTCTGAGGAGGTTTTAAGGGCCTTGTTTAGGTAATCATTGGCTGCATTTTCACCCCATCGTATGATGGCTTGTCCGGATAGCGTAATTGCTTCTGCGACCCGTTGGTCGAAGAACCTAAAATAACGATTGCCGAGAGCACCGTAAAGACTATTAAGAAGAATCTTAATTGCCATTTGTCTATTTTCGTTGAGCGATATTTCTTTTTGTATTCTGTAGAGTTCTTGTTTGTCACTTTTGTCTATTCTCTGTAATTCTTGCTGAGCTTTAATCATAGCTTTTTTAACATCTACCCGTTCAGTGTACATCTCTTCGATGATCTTAGGTAATACACCTTGGACATCTGTTCTAAAATGTTGTCCGCCAACTGCTATGCATTCATCTGATGATCTTTCGATCTTAGTTGCTTTTAATACATTTTCTACATCTACTCCTGCTGTTGTTTTATTCAGAATTGTTTCTGGTGACATATTGTATTGCATAATGAGCGATGGATATAGAGAGTTTAAATCGAAACTAACTACATGATCGTGCATGCCAACCTGTGGTTCTTTTACATAACCACCAGGGTAATCACCTTTGAGTTGATCTTTCGGGAAAGGAACTATTACGTTGTTTTGATATAGATCACGGAAGATAATAGAATCCCATATTGCGGTAGTACCAAATACGTCAGTATAGTTAACTCCGCCTCGGTATGCCATAGTAAGGCCAAGGGTAATTAAACCCATTTTATCCTCGAAGCGATCTACCAATTCTACATCTTTAATATTATAATCAATAAACTTTTGATGATCAGCTTTATATAAATCGAATAGTGATCCGTGTTCTTCGTATGATAGTTTCTCTTCGCCAAGAACTACGTGAGCAATATTATTAAGTGAATATGATTCTTGTTGACCATAAGCATAACCAAACTTTTTAAATACTTCCATATAATCCATTTGGGATATACCCTGGAAGTCATACGTTTGATTTCTGTTGCTAGATTTGTAGCCAATTGCCACCTCTCTGGATTCTACCATACCCCAAGGTGAAAGCTTTTTAATATTTTGTTCGCCAAGATCTGGGCCGAAGACTCTACGAATACGATTAACCAAATAAGGTATATCGAAGAACTTAGAGTTCCAGCCAGTAATAACATCGGGCGTGTGCGAAGGTGTAGCCCAATGATTAATAAAGTCTATAAGAAGTTCTTGTTCATCGACACATTTTTTATAGATCACGCGATTGGTTTTCATTAGGGATTTACTTACATCGTAATCGCCTAAGCCCCAAACATAATATGTATTGTCGATATTATTTTTAAGACATATAGCCGTAACTATTTTAGCTGCTGCAGAAGGTTCTGGGAATCCATCATCGGATTGAACTTCTATATCAATAGTGGTTACGTTAATTTTAGATCTATCAAACTCTATATGGCCAGGAAATAGATCGTTAGCCAGAGCTGCCTGATGTTTAGTATTACCAAAGATCTTACGGCCAGCTACATCTTTGTTTTGCTGAACCCAATCTTTAGCATCACGCATAGATTCGAATTGTATGGGAGCAACAGGATATCCATCTAAGGATTTCCATTTGGTTGCTTTGGTGGTTGCCACGAATAATGTGGGCTTGTATTTAATTTTCTTTTGAACTCTTTGGCCGTTTTCTATACCACGATAAAGTAGCATATTGCCATAGCGAGAAATGTTTGTATAAAATTGCATAGTGAGTATATTATACCATAGTTTAGAAGGTTTGTAAACCTTTTTTTCAATCAAGGAACGGTGGGGTAATTTCTTACCCCCCGCATGAATTGTATATCGAGAGCCTTAATAAGATAATAATGATAACCAAATCAGTGCAGGTGCTGTACCTGCGCAGGCTATGGCGATCATAGCAGTTACCAACATATCTTTTAAGGTCCTAACGATGTCATGATTATCAGCTAAGTAAGCTTTTAATTGTGTCATGATTTATCTCCGGTAAATTATTATTATAACCTACCGAGTTTCGCTGCTCACCGGAATTACTCTTTCAAGAATTCCTTCTTCTTTGATGCCCCAGTAGACCCTATTTTGATCTTCCTTGGACGCTGTTCCTCTGGGATTTCGACCCTGGCATTCACCACGAGTATTCCATCTTTAAGGTCAGCCCCATCGATTACGACAAATTCAGAGAGTCGGAAGCTCTTCTCGAATTTGCGGGATGAGATACCCTTGTACGCATACGACCTTTCATCGTCACCAGTATTACCTTTCACCTTTAAGATCCCATCTTTGACCTCAATCTCGAGATCATCCATGCTGAATCCAGCCACTGCTAGTTCAATAATGAAATTTTCATCATCTACACGAACAATGTTGTGTGGTGGGTAGTTATCAGTTCCAGTTCTAGCCGAATTGTGAATCCTTTCTAAGTCTTCAAACAATCCATCAAAACCAACGAATAGTGAACGTGGTACGTTCAGATTACTTCTTACCATAGTTATTTCCTCCTATATATAGCAAGGTTATTGAGAACCGGCCCAATGCCGCATTCTTCGATTATATTTATACGTACTAATTAACTAGATGCTATTTTTATACGTATAAATAATAATATGAAAAAATTATTCAAACGATTTCATAAGTTTATGAAAGCCGGGAGAATTAACAAGATTGTAAAGATAATGCATATCTAATTAATCTTGTTGCTTAGTATTTCCGATATTATATTTAGGACATAGCTCCCACTCAGTTTTCTCTTTGAAAGGTATGACCTTGATCTGCCTGAGAGGCGCAGTGTCTTGGGCTTGAGATGGCTTATTCATTGTAACCAATCCCCAGTCCGATAATAATGTAGCAATTGTATTTCTACGTTGTACATCATTTTCAATTAAATTAGATGGCTTACCATCCAATAGAAATAGTTCTTTAAAGTGAACTATAAAGTATCTACCTTGCTTATGTAATATATGGCAAGATTGATATAGCTTTTGATCTTTGCGGGATGCAACACCGATACGTGTTAATGTTTCTCTTATCTTAAGAAAGTCATCCGGTTCGTTTAGAGTCACTTCCAGCATATCAGCTGGGACCCATTCTTTTATTTCATTATTTTCTTTTTCCACCTTTATAAATCCTATGTTTCAACTGTTCAATTTGGTCTGGAGTAAAAAGGGACAATACTGATTTTGCTTTTTCATTACTATATCCATAATTTTCTTTAATCACTTCCAAACATTCTATCTCTGATGGCTTAACCCACTTAGAGAATCTTTTCTTCTTTCTTATTATATTTATATAAAATTGATTCTGAAGCGCACTATCTAGGTGGTGATTTATGTTCATCTCATTAGCATATAATACAGTATCTCTAAAGTGAGATAAAGTTCTATTAACTAAGAATGGTTGATAAGCTTTTTCTGTCTCATCATCTACTATTAGATTCTTCTTAGTAAAATTAATTGCATTTATGTAATCAAAGGGATTCATTTTTATATAACTTCTTAAGTGCTATGTAACTCTTAGCATCTTCTTTTGTTCTAAATATTCTTTCGGATTTAAGCTCATTGCTATCTGCATCTTTAATACATACCCTATATGCAGTTCTACCCTTTTCATAATATACTTGGTTAATTTCATAGATCATTTTATTTCTACTCCTGCCATTATTTCGGTTAAACACGCCACAAGATTTAGTTCGTGATCTGCCACGAATGCATTCTTGTATTGATAATCAGCTAGAATAAGAACTAACTGAGGTATAGATTTAGGGTCAATATATTCATACATGTTATCATAGATCTTTCTAAAGACGGAAGCTGGTTCCGTATCCATGTTGTCTGCTACCCATTGACGCATACGTTTAAAGTCTTTTACTTTAATATGAAGCATTAGATCATTGATAGAAGTCTCGCTAACGCTCACTAGGATGCCTGTATCAATGTTTCCACTGGTACTATATCTTTGTAATTCGTTTAAGACTCTACGCCAATCTGGCATATGCTTCATAATTAGATCCGCAATTACTTGCTTATCGTAGCTAACGCCTTCTGCGCCGAGGATGTATTCCACTCTTTTCATAAAATCTGAAAGAAGAGGAGGCATGTCCTTTTTAGCTATATTGAATTCTATAACCGAACATCTGGAATGTAGTGGTTCTATAATTCTGTTTTTAAAATTGCAAGTAAGTATAAACCTACAGTTACCTGAGAATTCTTCTATGAAACCTCTTAGTGCTGGTTGGGTGGACTGGGGGTTTAGATAATCTGCTTCATCTAAAATCACCACCTTGTATCCACCCTGTAAACTTACTGTGCTGGCAAATTGTTTAATCTTATTTCTAAGCGTGTCTATATTACCCTCTTCTGATCCATTGATCAGTAGGTAATCTAAATCTAGTTCATTGCATAATGCCTTTGCTACGGTGGTTTTTCCCAGACCGGCTGTTCCGGTTAAAAGCATATTGTGTAATTCACCTCCGTTAACAATATCCTCGAATGTAGCTTTTATATGAGAAGGCAGTATTACGTCTGCAATAATTTGTGGTCGATATTTCTCGACCCATAAGAATTCATTCATAGTACTTCCCAACCTAATACTGTATCAGCAATAAAAGAACGCCAAGCCTGTTTGTCTATAGACCAGGCAGGTATTTGATCTGAATCAGATGTTATACCACCAATTGTTGGCTTAACATTATGTGCTTCTAATACAAGTGGGTTAAGGGTACAAGGCATAACTCTAATTTCATCTGAGTTTACCTTTTGAAATGTTACCTGAACGGTACCATTTTTTAGAGCTGTGATTAGCTCTTGTTTTTCATTTTTATCCATTATATAATCCTAATTAAGGTTAGCGGGATTTGACCCTCCCGCAATAGGCTTGTTTTCAAGTTTAGCTTGATGCTTCTTCTTCTGAAGGTTCAACATCCATTTCACCTTGAACCGGTGCGCCTTCTTCGGCTGGTACATTAGCTTCCAGGAATCTTACAACCTTTCCTCTTAATGCTCCAATTGGTTCTAACTCTTGGCCTTCGAATGCTCCTCTTTTTGAACATAGATCTATGATCTGAACAAATAATTGGATATCCCCTAGCGAGAGTTGTACAGGCTCTTCTGCTGCTTGAGTTTCTACTGCGTCTGTCATTTTATTTCTCCTTTGCAAAGTAGACTAAATATAGAGGCCTGATAATCAGCACCTCCACCATTATCCCCATAATTAAATGGAGAATTCTTTTCATGCATATATTTATACATTAAAATTTGTTGATTGCTCTAGGGCAACAAAATATTCTACTGGGAAATTCATATTCTGCCAGTGGGATATTTTCTTTTCTGATAAGCTTAAAAAGTAATCACCTGGGATTAACTTAAGGTTACCAATGTTAAAATCAAAATTAAATTTGCCTTTAGCTGTATTATCTGATTCAATACTAAAAGTATAATCATTTGCTGTAGCATCTTTTGCGTCGAATACTTTAGCTATGATAGAACCTTCGTTACCTGTAATAGATAAATCTGTATGTCCTAAAACATTTGCTGCTTGTTTAATTTTAGATAGTACATCTTCTGATAAGGTAACGCCAACATCTACATCAGGCATATTAATGTCTTTCTGTGGTGTAGTTAGAATTTCCGTATTAGAATAAAAGTAATTTACATTCTGTTGTCCAGAAGAAATCGTTAGATGTTTATCGTGGAAATCAATATTGTTTCCTGGTATTAGATTTAACACAGAAAGGAATTCATTCATATCATAAATCCCAACCTGATTAGGAAAGTCTTCTACGATTTCTGCCTTAGCCATAACTGTTTTAGATTCAGAGATCGTATGTAGTTTTTGACCAGGTTCGATAACTAGGTTTGGGTTAATTGTAGAAAAGTTTTTTAGAACTTCTACTGTGTCGGTTGATAATTGCATAATATATTCCTTTTTAGTTTAATGGTACTATTATACCATAGTTTGTGTTGAATGTAAATCCCTATTTGTAAAAAATATGGTCATTAATAATAACCGTGGGGGTTAAGTAATCGTTCCAGTAAGGATCGATATGAATTGTGTGATAGTATAAAGCACCTTCGGTAAGATCAAAGTTAAAATCAAACATAACCTGATCTGCTATACGAATGGATTGCATCCAAGTAATAGAATCTGTAGGTTCATCAGACTTACCATCACAAAACCAGCTAAATTGACATTGGTTTAGGATAGGTACTTCTTGTCCTTTCCAATTAGTTCTCATCTTAGCTTGATAAACTACTCCACAAATTGTATTGGGAAATTGTAAATCGTCCACTCTATTTAAAACCACTTGGGCTACTGCCACTCTACCTGCATCAGGTTGGTTAGCAGATTCAAAGTAAATGTTTTGTGCTAAGCATACTCTTTGTTCTCCAATGTCACTATTTGATCCATATACCTTTTGGGAAATAAAAGCTAATATAAGGGGTAAACAAATAACAAATGTTATTGTCCATATGTGTTTGTTCCAAAAATTAAGTATTACATTCATATTAAGACCTGTCGTGTTCGCTAAGCGCAATTAAAGAGTAATGTAATACTTTCATTAGATCTTTTCGGTGATCGTCGCGTGTGCCCTTACGGCCGTACCTCTGCGCGTATTTAAGTATATTACCAATTGCAAAACCCATACCATGACCGCAGTCTGAAATAAATTCCGTTGATTGGAATTTGTTTTTAGAATAGTGACCATTATAGGTAGCATCGATATAACCTTGGAGCTCTGCAATCAAAGCTCCTTCGTTAAATTTATAGTTTGGTTTAGATTTGGGCATCTTCATCTCCTGGTATTTCTAGCTCTACCCCTGAATCTACTTTTGTATAGAGATCCAAGAAAGCTATTTTTGTATCTTCGTCGAATCTAGAAATACAAAGATCGATTGATTTCATTTTGTCTTTAAAGATCGAGAATGTTTGGACAACGTGGCAAAGTCTTCTAGTAGAAATAACTTCGTCTACGCCATCATCGTAAAATGTTTTACGGATAATATCTGCCCAAGTAACAAGCTTGGTTACAAACTCTGTATCTTGGGTATCAAATTTATCCATATGTTTTTGTAGAATTCTTTTCTCTACAGAAACTGAAGGGAATTGCATATCTACTGAGATAGTAAATCTTTCTAAGAAAGCATCATCTAAGATACTAGCTGCGGTAAATCTACCATCGTCTGAACCTTTGCCTTTAGTATTGGCAGTAGCGAATACGTTGAAACCTTTTTTAGGTGTAATTGTTTCACCAGTCTTTTTAACAAGTACTGGTTTGCCTTCTAAGATACCTTGAAGACACATGATCTTGTTGGTAGCTCTATCGATCTCATCGAGTAAAAGTATTGCACCGGATTCCATTGCTTTTAGAACTGGGCCTTTAGCGAAAACTGTTTCGCCGTTAATTAATCTAAATCCACCAAGTAAATCATCTTCATCCGTTTCTGGATTGATTTGAACTCTAATGAATTCTTTGCCGAGCTTAGCACAAGCTTGCTCGATCATAAAAGTTTTACCATTTCCGGATAAGCCAGAAACGTAAGTAGGATAAAACATTTCAGATTTAATAATCTGAGTAACATCTTTAAAAGAACCCCATGGGACGAATGTAGGATCCACTGTAGCGAAAGTTCTTTCATCGCTTGTAATAGATTGCATTTGAGCCGCAGTAGCTGGGACCTGGTCCATAGCTGCCGGAGCTGCTTCTGGTAATAATCCTTCTAGGGAATAAGTACCGATCTTAACTCTGTTGTCAGAAGAAAGTAAAGGATAAAAATCCTTAGCGGTAAAGCCCATGGATTTTGCCACGTCTTCGATTATGGCTCTACGGAAATCCGTTTGGCCTGGAAACTTATTAGAAATTTCTTCTAAGATTCTTTGGGTTGATATTTTCATGTTATTCATTATATAGACTCCTTATCTTTTTAAATATAGGTACCATTATACCGTATTTTTAAGGGGATGTAAACCCCTAATTTGAAAAGTTCACGAAATTGTGACGTAACTTTTCGATTAAGCAACTGCTTGACCAATGGATGTCATAAGAACCTTATTGGTTTTCTTACCTTTGCTAAACTTCTTAAACGCTGTTCTGATCTGAGCATCTGACATATCTTCTGTAACCTTTTCTTCGAATTCACCATTCTCTGCAGATAGAGTTTTACCACCTTTAAGCAAGTAGTAGTTATCATATCCAAAAGCATTCGGTTTGTGGATGCATTTGTTTTTAGTAAATTCTTTAGTACATTCTTTTCTAAAATCTTCATTATGATAGATATCTTGATCACAGTATTGTGCTAGCATACCAACTCTTTGTCTAAAGTGATGAGCATCATCTGCCATAAAAAAGCCCATTGTTTTTACGTTTAGGGTCTTAGCCATATTTTGAAGAAGATCCTCAGTAGCTCTATAGCTATTTAGCTCTATTCTTTTTTTGTTTATAATAATAATTCTTTCGCCTCTATAACTTCTAGAACTAACTTTTTTGCTTGCCATCTTTTCGTCTTGGATTGCATGCATAGTTCCTGAATCGCCATCTGTAAAAGTAACGAAATTCATTTTTTCTACTCTATGCTTATTCTTAAACTCTTTAACCAAGTGGTGAGATACCACTAGCGCTTGATCTAGTGGAGTGCCGCCATACTCTTCGCTTTTAGCTAAAGGTGCTCTTGATCCCCAGTAATCATCTGCCTTTCTTAAGTACATGTGATAGATAGCATCTGTAAATTGTTTTTTATTAAAGCTTGAAGAACAAACTAAAGGCATAGAAAGATCACCCATGTCTAAATCGCCATCTTGAATTTGGCTAGTAAATGTAGTTTCGTCATATTTGAATGCTGAGTTTTGTGTAGTAAATCCATAAACATCGAATGGGATATTAATAGCTTTACAGAAGTGAACCATATGTAAAAGCTGATCCATAACATAAGGCATTGAATTAGCCATTGAACCAGAATAATCTACAAGCATAATCATACCGTGATTTTTAGCATCTGCTAAGGTAGTTACTTGAGAGAATATATCTTCTGAAGTTTTGTAAGACCAAAGCTTGCCAACATCCAATCTACCGGTTTTGGCAGTAGTTGCTCTTTGATATCTAAACGCTGCCTTTCTTTGCTCGAATTCTTTAACTGCAAAGTTAACAGATCTTTTAGTTTCTTTAACATACTTTTTAAAATTTTCTACATCCTTAGTTAGATCTTCTTCAAAGTACTTAGCTTTCCATTCTCTTTCTTTTGTTAATTGGTCATATCCAATAACAGCATTTTCAATATGAAAAGGTCTTAGTTCGTTTATTGTAGTATAACCACTACCATCTCTGCCGAGATCCAATAACTCTTCTTCTTTAGATCTATAGGTTTCATCTGTAACAGATATATCTTCATCTGGTTGATATTCTGGTCGAGAAGATAATTCTTCTAATTTTTCTTTTAATGATTCTAGGGATTCTTCTTCAGATTCTTCTGCGTTTGCATTCTGAACTTCTTCTTCACCTTCATTAGACTCTGGAGCTTCTTCCTGGTCTGCTGGATAATCATCATGACCGCCTTGTGGGCCCTGATCTTCTTGCTCTTGGTTATCTTCCATCTCTTCGATTTTATCCATAACGTCTTGAACAACTTGCGGTAATTCCTGTGGCTGTAATAGCTCGTCTTGGTTTTCTTGAGTATACTTTAGGACGTCTTTTGCTAACTGAACTACTTGATCCCAAGTTTTGTTGGTAAAAGCTCTATCTAAAAATCCTTGTTCTACATCATTAAATGGAACTTCGATCATAGAACCTAATTTTGTTTTAAGGTTAATCTTATCAATAAGTTTAATTTGGTCCCATTCTAAATTATAGATATCACCAAAGAAATCTCTTTTAAGTAATTGGTTATAACCACGTTGCATTGCAGCGATTAAACCAGGATATGTGTTTCTAATTTCTCTTTCTATTCTAGCATCTTCGATAACATTTAAGTAAGATCTAGGAGCGCCTTTTAATTTTTCTGGGCTATCATGCCATCCAGACTCTGGAGTAAATAATGCATGACCAACTTCATGACCACATAATAGATCATAAACGTCTTTGCCCATATCTTTCCAATTAGGTAATCCTAGGACCCTATTTTTTACATCGAACCAGGCAGTATGATAATTACCATGTCTAATAGTAATATCTTCCTTAGCTAGTAATTTTGGTAATATAGATGATTGTAACATTAAAACTCCTTATTTTTTTAAAGTATAGATGTATTATACCGTAGTTCAAGGTAGATGTAAACAACTATTTTGCATCTGTGACGATTCGTTACGTATTTGTGACGTGGCTGTGACGTTACGTTATTTTATCTTTGAGAAGTTCTTTTGTTTAAAGAATTCTATCTTAGATCTGAACTTGTTCTCCAGGATATCACCTTTATGGGAGATAATGAATACGTTTGTTCCATCTTCTAAAGTAGATAAAATCTTAGTTAAGCTTTCTATTCCATCGTGGTCTAATGAACTATCAAATGTTTCATCGAGGACCAACAAATTGGTAGCTGCACTATTCTTCATCTTAGCAACCTGTCTCCAAGTAAATAATAAACTTAAATCGATTCTTTGTTTTTCACCTTCAGAAAAAGAGCTATAATTAAAACTATCTCTATGTCTTGATCTAATTGTTTCATTAAAGTTTTCATCTAAGTGGAATGCTACGAAGAAGTCTAGTATTTGTAAGTATTGATTAATTAACCTATTCATAACCGGTAGGTACTGCTTAATGACCTTAGTTTTAATACCGGTGTCTTTAAGCATTTCCCCAATGACTTCATTGTATGTTCTTTCTTCTACATACTGTAATTTCTTTTCGGTAATATCTTCTTTGGATTTTCTGCTATTGTTTAGCTCTTTCTTAGCCTTAGATACATCTCCCGTGGCGCTACTTAGCTGACCAATTTCTTTTTGTACCCGATCTATTTCTTTTTGTAATACCGTAATCTTCTCATTGTTAGAATTAATCTTTTGTTGTTTCTGTCTAAGCTGATTAGTTTTGTTTTGAATATCCTGTAGTTCTGCCTTAGCATCTTCTATCTGTTTACTTAATATAGTTTTATTTTGTTGAACGTTAGCAGCAGATTTTTTAATATCTTCTATTTTACTTTCTTTTAATGATTGTTCTATATCTTGATCACAGGTTGGGCATTGATCATTATCTTCATAAAATCTTGCCTGACCTACTAACTCTTTAATCTTACTGGTATGCTGGAGGTCATGGGACTTTAAATTGGACATTTCGTCATTAGTAGTTTTATACCGTTTATCCTCCTCTTTTAATAAGGTCTCGAGATTTTGTCCTAAGTCTCTGCTTTCCTCAAAGGTAGATTTAATTTCTTTTTTATGTACTTCGATTGAATCTTCTTTCTTTTCTATCTGGTCTTGGTTAAGCGATTGTAAATCTTTAATGTACTTATTTTGCCCAGTTATCTTTGTTTTAAGTAATTCTATCCTATGGTTAATATCAACTAACTCGTCTTTTATTTTGGAGTTACGTTCTTTTAACAGTGTATTCATCTTAGAGAATATATTAATATCCAATAAGTCTTCTATAACAGATCTACGTGACCAAGCAGGTAATTGCATAAAAGGAATAAAAGAACTAGATCCTAATACAACCACTTGGTGGAATGATTTATGATTTAGCTTTAATATGTTCTGCTCTAGGAACTTTTGATAATCTCTAGCATTACTAGATTGATTAATCATATTATTGTTCTGCCAAATTTCAAATCGTGCAGGCTTAATACCTCTTACAATTTTAAAGTCTTGGTTTCCTATTTTAAATTCTACTTCTACTAAAGTTTTCTTACCATTAATACTATTCACTAATTGGTTTTTGTTTATATCTCTATGTGGTTTATTAAATAAAGCAAACGATAAAGCGTCAAGTAAAGTAGATTTACCTGCTCCGTTTTGTCCTACGATTAATGTTGTTGGGGATTTATCTAATAATATTGTTATTGGGTCACTGCCTGTGGAAAGAAAATTCTCCCACTTACATGATTTAAATTGTATCATACTACCTCTAGGTTCTGCGCCTCAGTGTAAAGTTTTCTTAACTCTACCTTAATGTGATCTTTATCCAGATCGGTTTCTACTGCATCGACATAGGAATCTAGAAGTTGTGTTGTATCTTCGAGGGATATTTTCTCGTCTTCGACGCTTTCTCCCATATACTCTTCAAATGATTCTGCTATCTTTAGCTCATAAGTTTCTATACTCTGTAGTTTATCTATGAACTTATCAAACATGTATAAATCGTCTTTCTTAAGAACAATTAGTTTAATAAATTTCTTTTCGTATTCGCTAACATCTACAGCGTTATAATCTGTTTTGCTATCATCGTATACAATCTTTTTAAACATAGTAATAGGGTTACGCACGGGCGTGATCTCGCGTGTCTCAGTATCTAATATATGAAAATATTTAGGATCGTCAACATCTGCCCAGGTGAATTCCATTTGCGAACCTAGATAATGTACATTGTTCTGTGATGATTTTGTATGGAAGTGTCCAGATAATACTGATTCATAATTACCAAATATATCTGCATTCATGCCATGTGGATTAGGCATACCTGCCATCATTTCAAAACCTTTTAATTCTAGATGTGCACCAAGGATAGGAGCTTTGCAATTCATAGCCCATTTTGTGTATTCTTCATAGTTAGCATTGTTGATCCATGGTATAACTGCTACGCCCAAACCATCGTAATCTAATACGGTTGGCTTCATGATAATGTTAACATTAGATGTAAAGTAGCCTAGAAGCTCTTTAAGGGAGCATAGCTCATTGGTATTCTTAAAGTATACATCATGATTGCCAGGAATAATATCCATAGTAATACCAGCATCACGCATAGGTTCTAAGAAGTCTTTTCTATTTTGGTTTAAAGCTTTAAAGTTAACAAACTTTCTATGCTCATAGTAATCACCTAAGTGTAATATGTTTTTAATACCATGCTCTTTTAAATATGGAAAAAATACATCCCTATAAAAAGCACCTTGATAGTTTAAAAATATATCACTTGAATTCCTAACACCGCAGTGGGTGTCATTTAATATTGCTACCTTCATTGTGCTGCCTTGGCCGCTTTGACTTGTCTATATCTAATCTTTTCTAATTGTCTAGATATCTCAGATGATTTTTTATAAGCTGCTTTTAGTATAGCAACATGTGCTCGTCTTTTCATAAATGACTTACGCCTTTTGGCGGTCACTCTATTGTGAGCAGTTTTTTGTTTGGTTGACATCTTCTTCATAATTACCCCATAAACAGTTCTAATTTCTTTTCTTTCTTTTCCTTTTGAGCAAATTCTTTTACTGCCTTATCTTTAGTTGCGATCTGGCTAATTCTTTGCCTTAAAGTATCTACGTAGTTCATTGTTTCCTGAGCTACATTTCCATCCATACCCATTTCAACAAAATCCTCTATACCCATCTTTTCGATGAATTTAAATTTAATCTCTTGTTGTTTTTTCTCTTTAGTAATCCTACGAATAAAAGCGTAGAAGCAAATCTGAGTAAAGTAAGAGAATGCATTTGGATTTCCTGTTCTTGTAGCTGTGTCAATATTATAATTGTTTATAGCTCTTAAACAGTTTTCTACTGCATCCATAACCATTTCTTCTCTATAGGTATATCTTACAAAGTTTGGTCTGTGGGATAATCCTTCCGCAATCTTTATAAAGCATCTAGCAATATAATCTGTTACGACAGGTATTGTTTTATTTTTCTCTTTAGCTAGTGTGGCAGATTTAACGTAATCTACTACAGCTAAAGAAAACTCTTTATTGTTAATATAATGAGCTTTGTTCTTTTTTGTTGCCATTATTAATCTCCATAATTTAGCATAGTAATGTATATTATACCATAGTTTTAACTAAAAGTAAACCATTAAATTAATTTAAAAATAATTAAAAAAAAGGTTTACAAATCGTAGTTTATATGATATAATAATAGAGTACTTTCGAGGGAAGAGGTACACTAATGAATTATCTTCTTCTTATCCTTAATAAGGTTACCTTCATTAAACTCATCCTCTACTCTACGATCAACGGCTGCTTCCATTTGTGCCATCACATCCATATCTGATTCTATCTTACGTGTGCGTTTCTTAGCAGTGAGCACAAAATTAAGGTAATCTTCTTTTATGTCTTGATCGATACCAGTACTGTTAATAATACTAGTAAATTGTAGCTTATGTACTTTCGTATTTGAAAAAGGGAACCAATGTGTAAACTGAAATCCGCCAAGTATGTTGGATTGAATAAGTACTGGTCTTTCTATTAGCCAACTATCATCATTTTTAACAGATACAACACCTATGATATCTTCACCATTCATAAGTTTAAAATGTCTTATATTTAAATCTTCCATATTATATATTTATCTCAAATAATTCATAATCAAATTTTTCTTTTGAATATATTTTAATTCTTTCTGCTGCATGATTTAGGGTATAATTCTTATTTGTCTTCCAATGTAAATCATCTGCTATATCAAATACTTTTGTATCTCTATCACTTTTTCTTAAACCTCTACCAATACTTTGTAATACTCTTATCTGTGATTTACTCGGAGAAGCAAAGATAATGTTATGTAGGTTTCTAATATTTATACCTGTAGAAAATGTACCTAATGAAGCAACAATAATAGCATCATTTTCTTTTTCGGTTATTGATCTTACGCTCTCGCGGGTGTCCACGTCCGTCTCGCCCGAGACATAAAAAAGCTTTCTATTCTTATTCTTTAGTTTATCTTTTAAGATGTTATGTAAGGGTTTGCCGTGCTTTTCGACGTAATTAAACAGGACTAATGTATTACCATCTTGGTCAATAGCAAGGTTAGATATAAAATTATTTCTTGGTGTATACCTTACAATAAAATCTATTTCTTCTTGGTATTTTAGTTTAGATATTTCTTTACAGTGTTCTTCTTTATACTTTAATAAAAGCATACTAATATTTAACTTAGCTAATTGCCCGTCATCTATTAAATCTTTGGTTGTAGTTACTTTATGTACTGGACCGAATAATCCTTCTAACACTAATTGGTGTGTTTGTGTTCCATCTAATGTACCTGTTGTTCCAATTCTATATTTAGCTTCCGTACATTTTTCCATTAAAGCAGTCATAGACTTAGCTTTAAATTGGTGTGCTTCATCGCCAATAACCATCCCAAAGTTCTGAAAGAATTCAGCTGGTCTTTTGTAGATTGATTGCCACGTGGATATAACTATTCTACCCATACGTTCACCTTTTACAGTACCACCATGGATTTTCATAGCATATTCATCTGTATGGAAATGCTCATCAGTAGAACTATAGTCTTCGAAGTCTGAATACATTTGTTCAACTAACGATACTGTAGGAACTACAATTAGTATTTTAAGACTAGGGTGTTGTTCTATATACCATCTCGCTGCAAGATATATTATAAGGGATTTACCAGATGCGGTTGGTGATAGTAATAAACTTCTTTCGTTCTTTAATGCATGTTCTAATGCATCTAATTGATAATCTCTTGGGGTAATAGGTATTTGGTTGGATGTTAGTATTGGCGCAGTCCCAAAATCTAATGGGAGTTTTTCTGGCTCTACACTTCCATACTGTGCTGAATCATTGGTCAGGACTTCGTATTCGCGCTCTGCTGCAAATTGTTTAAGATACTTATACAAACCATTATATAGAGTTTTTTTACGCGTATCAAACAGGCGTATTTTTCCATCCCAAAACTTATTACGATATGCAGGCATAAATTTATAACCAGGCACAAAGAAGCAGAAATGCTCTGATAATTCCATCTCGATCCCAGGATCAGTTTCTAAATGCAGGAACGATTCGTTCTTCTTGGTAATATTAATCTGGTCCATTATAAAAGTTCTTTTAATCTTCTCATGGTATTATTTATATCAGTACAAAGGTAATGGTTTATGTACCATTCAATAAACTGTCTTGCGTATACAGGGTTGTTCCATTCTTCTGGGTTGTGTATTAGCATATCTAATTGGGGTAATGTTTGTAATTTTTTAGTTGCCCAATGATATTCTGGCCAACCGTATGATATAACTGGAACTTCGTGCATTAAGCATTCTATTCCTGCTGTACTATTATCTACAATAGCACAAGTAGTATAAGGTAAAAAGTCATGAATGCTATTATACCCAATTCGTACATCTATTCCTCTTTGAATCCATCTATCTATTTGATCTTTTACTTTACCGCGTATTTTCATAGCTGGATGTAGTTTAACAATAATAGGTTCATTAAATAGATAATCCACGATCATGGTAAGTTTTTTCCAATGATCACCAAATCCAAATCCATTTACTGTTTCGTCGTGGGGCTGCTGGCCAATGATAAGGATATGTTGTTTAATCTTTTTAGCTGGTCGCCATTTAAGTAAAATGGAATCATCCCATTTATTCGGCTTGGTGTTTCTAAGATCTATAATACCTTGCCAATCCATTTGCTCTATATCATCATTTACCTTTGGCTCTTTATAGGCTAATTCTGATGTATTAGCATATCCCATTCGGTCTAATGTAAAATGTTTTGAAGTAGGCGCGGTAGGCTTTAATATAATAACATCATTACTAAACTTGTTATTATTTTCTAAATGATTATAGAAGTTAATATCTCCCTTAGTATTTGATTCAGTATGACCTAACTTATTCATGGCGCTACGAACTACATCGTAAAAACGATCCATGTTTTTAAATTTTTCTTGGTGTATTCTATATTCCACTAGTAAATTTACGCCACTCAATCATATTTTTTATTGTCTGATGTCTCCACTTAACGCTTTCTAATATTTCTTTTAAAGCAGCGACTAGTTCTTCTGTATAGATCATCTTAGATTGATGCTCTTGTATTACAGGATCTGCATCATAGTATTTATCCATATCAGATTTAAGTACCGTTAACCCATTAAGTGGATCGTAATCCCAACCAAGACGATCTAAATCTTCCTGATCTAATTTACCATTATAGTGATTGAACTTATCTCTTAATATAACCTTTAAATCAAGATCTAATTTTCTTAACTTAAGCTTATTTACTGTATATAGTTCTAGGTATTTTGAGTGTAGTTTTGCTGTTGCACGGGAAGATTCGTCAAGATTCATTTCATCAATCTCACTATCTTTCTTCCACATTTCCATTATTGTTTCTAAATTATTCATAGTATCTATTATACCACAGTTTACCGTAAAAGTAAACCCTTTATTAAACGAATTCGAATGAAGTATACTTAAGAACTAGATCTGCCTGTAAGTATTCTATGTCGGTTCCTTGAGCGTTGAATTCCACAGAACTTAATTGTACTGGGAATATGTCAAAGAATTTGATTTCTTTATTGATGTTATTATGTGAGCTATATATTAATAGCGTAGCGTCATTTTTATAGTTTTTATCAGCATCTTTCTTTTGTATTAAATTGTGCATCCAATCAAATGTTTCTATATAGTTTTCCATATTTTCTGTTATGTTAAACCTTATAGAAAGATCTTCGAATGACATACGATCACCAGACATAGCTATATTAACTCCTCGATAAGGCAAAGGTGTGTCGCCTGAAGTAATTCCTGGTAAGTTAACTGCCGTGCAGAAGTATTCCAGATTTGGAAACTCTGTGGTATCTATTTTAAATGCAAAGCCTACTGGGCTAAGAAAGTTTTTATTATCTGTTAATGCCATACTATTATTTATATGAATTAAAAAGTTAGTATACAAAAAAAGAGGTGCCGAAGCACCCCTTTTAAAGAATTAGAATTAACTAATGATTTACACCATTATGTCGTCAACTCTGAAGATTCTGAAGTATTGGTTAGATCTATCTGCACCGATAGTTCCGTCAATAGCTACGAAAGGATTAGCAATCATGCCGTACCTTGTTTTGAATCCCATTCTTGGTTGGAAGTCATTCTCACCAACTGCTTTAACCATAGTTAAAGGAACGTATGGACAATAGAATAGTCCTGCGTCGTATGGATTTGAACCTCTATAACCAACACATGCAAAGTCTACAGTCGCATATGGATCTATATAAACTTTCATTCTGCCATTTAAAACACCAGCAAATGTATTACCAGTATCGTCAACGTTTAAGTTTGCACTTAATGCAGGAGTGTAGTCTAAAAGACCAGCAGCTGCTAGAGCTGAAGCTACGTCTGAAGAACAAAGTACAAAGTTACCTTTGCCACGTCTTGTTTCTTTAGCAATTACGTTTGCTTCTCTTTCTAGTTGCATGATAAGACCTTTGAATCTCTCAACCATCCATCTACCGTCTGAGTCAGTGTTGACATCAAAGATACCGGATACGGCTGTTGAAGATTGTAAAGCACCGATTTTAGCAGTTTTAAGAACTGATCTAACTACTTCTCTGTTGATTTCCGCTAGGATTTCAGCTGATAAGATGTTAGCTAATTCGCCTTCTGCATCCAAACCGTGGATAGCTTTAAGATCTTGTGCTAGTTCCATTGTGTACTCAGCTTTTAAAGCTCTTGACTTAGCAGTTACAGTAGCTTTCTCGATTGTGAAAGCCATTTCACCGAATGAACCGTCGCCTGATGCACCAACGCCTAGTCTTTCCGCAGCTGAGGTAGCAATACCTGAACCGAAAGTTGAGACTACGTCAGCTGTATCTGCGATAGATCCATCTGTGTCTGCATCTACTACACCAGCTAGACCAGTTGGATCTGCTTGATGAGTACCAGTACCTGAGAAATCAGTATCAGCTTCATTAAAGAATGCTTCTGTTCCTGATTGTGTTGCGTACTTAGATTTCATTGCGAAGATAAGTCCTGTTGGACCAGTCATTGGCTGAACGCCAGCGATATCATAAGCGATGAGGTTAGGCATAGCTCTACGAACTAAAGAAATAAGAACAGGGTCGAAAGTACCAATATTGTTAGGAGCTGAGCCTGTGCCAATGTTATTAGCTGCTGCTGCTTCTGAAATAAAGTTACCTTGTACCTGGGCTTGTTCTTCACGTAATGCAATTTCTTGGTTTTCAAGAAGCCTTGCTGTGACAGCTTTTTTATATCTGTCTTGGATTTCTGGCGCGCCTGTATGTTCTAATACTGGGCTCCATTTTTCCATTAATTGTGAATCTGCGTTAAACATTTTTGTTTTTCCCCTTAAGATTATTTATTAAATTTTGTTATAGCCTGAGTGTATCTAGACATAGCTTCGCTTACTGGCTCAACTTCCGCTGAGTCTTCGCCTGCCATGCTGTTTACTTCATCAACTGATTCAGTTACTTCGCCTTTGAAAAATGATTGCTTGATAGTAGCAACTTTCTGTTCGAAAGTTTCTTTGTTATCAAACTCTACATCTTCCACTAACTTAGCAAATTTCTCAGCATCTGTTTCCGCAAGCCCTGAAGATGCTTCTCTTACTATAGAAACTTTCTCATGTGACTGATTAGCTTCGTGTAGTTTGATGTTATCTTCTGTGGTTTTGTTTAGAGATTCCTCTAGCTCAGCTACTTGGTCAGATAGTTCATCTAACAAGTTTTCTTTGCCTTCTGGAATTTCAATATAATGTTCTTTGAACACTGATTGTAAAGAAGTCATAAAGTCTTCAGCAATTTCAGTCCTAAGACCTGTACTTACTGCAACTTCGTTTTCTTTCATCCAATTTTCCACTACGTAGTTTAAGTATGAATCTACTTTCTCTACTAATGAATTTTGAATTTCAGAAACCTCTTCTTCTAGGTTTTGCACGTATTCTGCTTCTAAACGCTCTACTGATTCGGCTAATTTACTTGTTAGTACTGCCTCTACAATAGCGCTTGCTTTTTCACGGAATCCATCTGAAAGCGTAGCTTCCTCTTTGATGATTGTGTCTAGATCTTCGTCAAAATCAAGAGCTTCTACTTTCGCTTTAGCTTTTAATTCATTCTTTTTAGAAGCTACTGGTGAACCAGTTTCTTCTTCTTCGTCTAGATCTTTGTCATCAGAGATCGCTGCCATTTTCGCAAATAGTTTTTGTGCGTCTTCTTTTTTGACACCTTTAAGCATATCAACGGCTGCTTGAATAACACCAGCTTTAGTTTTAGGAGTTGCTATAGCCTTAGGAGCATCTTCTTCAAGATCATCCTCTTTTTTAGCTTTAGCTTCTTCTAATTCTACTTCTGCAGTTTCTTCAACAGCTTCCTCGCTCTCAACAACATCTTCGATTACTTGATTTTCATCGTTAAGTTGCTCTTCGCTAGAAGCTTGCTCGTCAATTGATACGTCTTCGGCGTTTTTTACGTCTTCTGACATGTCGTTATCCTCCTCGGATTATTTATTTACAAGTTTCGAGAGGAAATTCTTAAAGGCTCTGATCTCAACATCCGAAGAGTTGATATTCTTTGCTGTCTTTATTTCAGTCTCAATTAATTCAATGTCTTGCGCTACTAATATACCGTTATCCCATACCCATTCTTTACCTTCCATAATTCCGTTGACAAATGCCTCCGGAGCGGAAGGGTCTTGAACGATATCTACTGTTGATAACATAAAGTCACCATTCACGTAACTAGCACCATTCTTTTGCACAAGGCTTCCCATACCACGACTTGATACACCAAGCTTAACTCCACCTTCAAGTAGACCTTCGACGATCTGACCCATAGGTGTTTTCAATATTGATGCCTTTCCAATAACATTACTTCCGTCCCATTTGAGTTCGGTAATCTTATGTGAAACTTTATCTAGGTTAATAGTAGGTCCTTCTGGATGATTTAACTCACCAACAGCCCTACCAGTTGTCACCTGCTCTTTAACATATTTGTTAACAGCTGACTCTAGAATCTTTTTTTCATATACACGGCCATTTCGATTTTTCGTATCGGCCTGCATAAACACGCCTTCTATGACGTGGCTTTTATTACCTTTTTTATCTTCGGTAATGTAATTTGTTATATTACTATCTAAATACTCTGAAATTAATTTCATTGAGTTTCTCCGTAATTAGTCTTGCTCGACTGGTTCGATCTTACGATCAACCATACTAGTAGCAAGCTCTATTTTTTTGGCATCCAAAGCATCTTTTAGCTTTGTTGCCATAACAGTATCAAATGCTTTATTAGCATTTACATTGTCGCCTGTTCCCACTTTGTTTATAATATCTGCGATTTCCATTATTTATCCTGTGTTATTTATTTATACATTTAAAAGTCTTAAACTTAACCAAATCTCGGATCATCCGGATCTGGCATATCTAGTTCGCCACCTTTCTCTTCGTCATCGATTTGTTTCTGCATAGTTTCTATATCATCATCGTTAAAGCGTAGAATATTCTTCTGAACCCACTCTTTAGATATAAACGTACCCATAAACTCATCTAGTGAACTTAACATTTCAAACCTTTGTTGGTACATTTCAGCTTCTTTTAATTCACTGAAGTAGTTATCCTCTATATAATCAAACGCTATAGATTCTTTCCATTCCGCCCAATCATCTTTGGTTATAATTCCCTTTAATAACAATTGTGTTTTTAACAACTGCATAAAAAGGTCTGAAAATCTTTTTCTTAGTCGATCGATAAACTTCTTAAACTTAACCTCATCTCTGGTGATCTCGGAAGATCTACCTAATGAGAATTGAGCTTCTTGTTCTAATCGATTCATAGGTACGTTAAGTGATTTATATAATTTCTTTTGGAAATATACTATATCATCTATTTGACCTAAATTCTCGCCGCCTGGTAGCGTGGTGATTTCTGTTCCTCTTCCACCTTCTCTACGTGGTAAGAAGAAATCTTCAAGCATACTCATATGCTTTTTATCGTCTTTAATATCACCAGTCTTTGCATCATATACCAATTTGTTTCTATATTGATTCATAATACCTTTTAGGTATTCTTCAGCTTTACCCTTAGGTAAGTTACCAACATCAATATAAAATATCCTACGTTCTGGGGCACGTGATATTCTGTATATAACCAACGAATCTTCCATCATCCTTAATTGATTTACCGGCTTAATAGCTTTATGTAAATAGGATAAAATTCTTTTCCTAGAACTATCTAACATTCCAGAAGTCGCATATGCTATAGCGTCTGGTTGTATTTTAAGTCCTTGATTATATTTTCCCATTGCATTATCTTGGAAAATAAAAAATTCTTTCTGAGATTTAATAAGTTTAGCTCCTGTTTTAGGATCTTCCTCTTCTTCAATCTCTTTTACTTTTCTTAGTTTAGTTGGATCAATATACCTAAGCTCTTTAATACCAAGCTTAAGGTTATCGTCAACTATAATGTGGTATGGTAATCTACCATCAACATACCAACGTTTGAATATATCATGAGCATAACTATTAAAGTTAAGCATTTCTAATATATTATCAAACTCTCCTTTGATTAATTTCTTAATCTTATCTGATGTATCAACTTTATCCAAAACGATATCTACTGGAGCTTCGTTATGATCTCCAACAATTGATTCATTAATAATATCTTCAATAGCCGCATCAGCCTCTGGTTGGGATGCTACGTCTCGATACTTCATAATAAGCTCAACTTCGTTCTTAGCTTTGTCGCCATCAATATCTAAATATGCACCAAAATGTCCGCCACTGGTAATAACACCTGCGCCGTCTTCATCTGTATTTGGTACAAAGGAAACTTTAGGAACTTCTTTGTCCTTTCCTTTTCTATTTATTTCGAATCCGAAAAATTCTGCCATACTATATCTCTCTATATAATTAGAGAGGGAGGTTAATCCCTCTCGTCTTATATATTTATAACCCTAAATTAGGTAGTGGTTCCAGTTGATTCCCAATATTGTACTTGCAGTTCAACAGTAAACTCTTGAATTGTGTCTGCACTTTCATAGGAAACGTCAATAGCTCCGATGTTAGATGGCCAAAGCCCTCTAAAGTCGTAAGTTTTAGTAGTATTACCTTCTTTATCAAGTTGCTCAATAATAGCATCTGCTTGATAATCAGTAGGATTACTTAAACCAGTATTTCCGTTATGACTGTTAATACCGTTGCTCCATTGCTCGAAAGCATTTCGCACTTCAAAACCAGTATCATTAATAATTGTTATAGTCCAAGGTTCAAAAGTTCTATCTCCAGCTAACTGAAGTTGTCTTCCTCTGAATGGTACCATAACTGGTCCTACTATTGATGACGGGAATTGAGCTGTTTTACACATAAATGATGTAAGTTCTACATCACCATTTGCATAGCCAGGGAAGTTCATTGTAACCTTAAATAGGTTAGAACGAGCACCACCGCCTACTAGTTTCGATTTAAAATCGTCTACGCCTAATATTGCCATGATTTATTCTCCCTTATGAGCCGGCGATTTCTGAGAAATCGACGCCTGTTCTTGTTGCTATGAAGTTTAGTGTAATGAAGTTAATAGATCTTGCTGGCTTGATAAAAATATCTGCCACGAATCTGTTACCATCAATAACCGCTCCGGTGTTATTCGTAGTGTCACATATTACTGAAAAGTCTGTAACCCCACGTCTACCTTTGACGTCTCTCAAGAACGGCTCTACCATATTACGGAAGTTAGCTCTTGTGAACTCGTCGTTAAATTCAAATAATTGTGCCTTAGCTGCTGTAGAAATTGCTTTCTCTAATGCTATGAACAATCTTCGAACGTTAATCCTATCGAATGCAGAAGGTTTGCTAAGAAGAGTTTTATCTCCAAATAACATCATACCTTGTCCTGGGAAGGAAACGATTGGGTTTACTCTTCCTTTGTACAATGTATCTCTATCTGCTTTTTTAGGATTGTATGCTAGTTTAGTTACGCCAAATAACTGACCACGGTTAACACCAGCTGGTGAGAACCAAGCATCTGCTACTTGATCTGTATTAGCACATAAACCTGCTACGTGTCCTGCTGCCCCGATCCATCTATATACGTCGTTATATTTGTCGTATACGTATAGAGCTGAACTATCGCAAGATGCGTATGATGAAGAAGTTAGTCCGTTTGCAAAAGCCATTACGTCTGTTGCTGGAGCTGAACTTCCTACTGTGTCCTCTATCGGTGGAGATACAAAAGCCATACAATCTTTTCTTGCTGTTGCAATTGAAATAAGATCTTCTGCTATTGTCTCTGCTCCGTTAGCATCTGGACATGCAAACAATAAGTTAACATCAACTGTTTCAGCGTCTTCGAATAGGTCGTAACCTAATAGAATTTCGCCTGCTGTTGGTGCGTTATCATCTGATCCACCGGCCAATGAAGCTTCCATTGCGCCTGTGTGTGTTGTAAAACTGTTTCCTGCTACACTTGAAATAAGTGAGCCTGCTTCAGCTAAGTTAGTGTTGTGATCTGTCCACCAAATATACTTAGAGTTATTATTAATAACCTCTTTGTAATAGTTAGTAGTTCCATCACTCTTCTTAGCATCTGAACCTTGGGAAACGTATGCGAAAGTTTCTAACACAGTACCTGCGGTACCTGTTAATAAACCATCTTCATCAATAACTGCTACGTGTAATTCGTCGTTTGCGCCCGATTTACCAATTGAAATTGCATAATCCGATGTTCCTGGTGCTGAGTCAAATGACCCTGCATATGTCCAACCTGAAAAGCTAGAAATACCTTGCGATATTACTGATACTTTCAGACTGTTTCCTAGAACGCCTGGATATTTAGCAACCCAATCACCCTTTGAAAGGGATCCGTTAGCGTAGTTATTATCATAATCATCTTTATTCTTAATCAGTTGTCCGGAACCATCACCAGTAGCATTGTCATGCCCTGATAATACCCTAACAACCTTCAGCGCGTTGCCATACTTTAAGAATGCCGCGGCTGTAAGAAAATATTTAGCTGTACTGTCATCTGGTGTTCCAAAATGTTCAGCGAGTTCTGATTCAGAACCTACTGTTTTAATTTCTTCAACCGGACCCCAGTTAAATGACCCTGCGAATCCACCAATGTTGGTAGAAACAGCGGGAATCACGCTAGTTGCGTCGATCTCTTTGACCTCAACGCCTGGTGATACTTGAAATGCCATCGCTTTATCCTCTGTTTGAGTTAGTTAATATGTCTCATAATACGTTTATATTCAATATGTTTATTTATACATAATAAGATTCTATGGAACTACACATCGCTGCGATCGTTCTTTGGAACCCAATCCGATAAAATAAACTTCCTATTTGGATTAACTGATACCTTAAATATACTTAATAGCTTCCTATTTACAAGCATTTCTGAAGCAGAATCTCTTGTAGTTAATCCGAAAGGAACCGTGTATTGTTTATTATTAAAGGATATTGTTAGTTCTACCACAGGCCTTTTATCTGTGGTTTGTAAATGCTTTGCTAGTGATACATCTATTATTTCATTTTTAAATTTCTGTCCGTTTTTAACCCAATGAGCTGTATCACCATCTATTTCTAATTTATCTACATGTAACATTGTGGCATTTGTGCCATTACCTGTATCAAACTTAGCTCTTACTGGTGCATTTAATCCTTCTACTATAACTCTTTCTATATAACCAGCTTCGGTTCTAAATAAAGGTCTTCGGTGTAGTTCAGAAGAATAGTAATCTAATATAACTTCGAATACTTCTTTGTCGGACATTTTGCCTATCTTTTTTCCATCTGCTGGATCATAAGCCATGAACGAAGAACGTATTCCAGGTGATCCATTTATTTCTAGTATGTAATACTGATCTCCAACTTTGCAGTGATCTACTCCACAATACATAGTACCAGACGCACGTGCTGCACGCTTAATCAATTCTTTTTCTTCTTCCGATAGATTATATGGTACAGTTTTAGCACCTAAATGTACATTGTTTCTAAATTCTTTATCATCTTGCTTTATTCTTTGTGCTGCGCCTATGATATGACCATTCACAACTAATGTACGTATATCTGATTTTATATCTAGGAATTGTTGTATTAATATCTGTGCATCATATTTCCATAGAGATTGTGCTACAGATATTAACGAAGCCATATCGTTTACTTTAGAAACCCCCACACCTTGTGTACCTGTAAGGGTTTTAATTATAACTGGGAATTTACCGCCGATCTTTTCGTGTGCTATTTCTATAGATTTAACGTTACTAATCATAGCAGTTTTTGGGGTACTAATATCATACCTATCTAAAAGAATTGTGCTTGATAGTTTGTTATCACATAAAATCATAGATTCTAAATCATTGATAAGAAAGAATCCATAAGCACCTAGCGTAGATACTAAAGCCTGGGAAACTAATGTTTGTATTGCCCCAGCTCTTACAAATACGATACACTTTTCTTTCTCAAGGGTAATCTTTTTATCCTCGCCGTCGTAATTATGGAACGTAAGATTTCCAACATCTAAATCCGCATCTGCTATATAAGCTTCTTCTACGTTAATTAGAGTATACTTTATTTTTTTGTTTTTAGCTACTTCTTGTATTACATCTGCAAATGTACCTTCTTCGTCTCCTAGACCGAGCACAACAAGATGTAAACCAGAGGTCTTTTTTAAAGCCTGGTCTGAGGTATCTATTGCTTCCTCTATTGGTTGAGGATCTATATATTCTTTAAATTTCATATTACCAATTCGTAAATTTAGTGTCTTGTTCGAACCAGAGATTACCGTCTGAGTCTTTAGTATATTTATGCTCTTCAGATTTCTCACCTAAGAAACCAACCGGAAGCATGTCATCTTGTATAGCAGCTAATCTTTCTCTGTATAACATATCTTTCATATCAATATCTGTTAATGATCTAAATATATCTGTTGAAGTAAACCAAGCAAACATTACTAGGTTCATCATTAAATCATCATGGTTAGGTGCTTTAGCCATAAAAGAAGATCCAACAGAAACAAATGTACTCATCTCTATAATTGTATTAGCATCCTGGATATGTAGTTTACCTTGCTCTATTAAATCTTTTATAGTAGAACAACCTATTCTTTTTACCCTTCGTGTCATCGTAGCACCAATTGCATTTGCCTTTACTGACGATTCTACAAACATGTTTTCATATTCTAAATCATAATATAATCCATTACAAACTACTGAACCCTGGTCATTACTTTCTACAATCACGTAAGCATCATTATACGACTTAGCATACTTATAAACTATATCAGGTAATAACATTGGAGATATATTGTTATCTCTAAACGTAGCTACTTGTCTAAACGGTTCGGTTGAAACATCAATAACAGTAAACGTACTGTAATCTTGTCCTCTTCCCTTTGCAACATCCACAGTCATTATATATTCATGACCTTCTAATGCAGTTTCATATATCCAGGCATTCTCTTTTATAAATTCAGGTTCAACGCTTTGTTGAGCTAATAAGTAATTAGCATCAATAAGTGTATTACCTCTTCCATGGAATGTATTACCAAACTCTTGTTCAAACTGTAATTCCGATGTATTCGCTATAGTTTGTTTTTGCCAAGTTTTATTTCTTCCTGGTACATCCCACCAATCTATTCTGAAAGGCTTATATTCATTTGTTCCTTGAGAAGCACCTTCCCAAAGCTTATGATATACATTACCTATTCCATTTGCTGTAGAACAAATTATAATCTGTGTATCTTTACCTGCCGATACCACCGGATAGGTTGATGTATAAAATTTAGCATCATCATCAATAAATGCGAACTCATCTAAGAACAATAAGTTAATGGATAAACCCCTTATAGAACTTCCAGACGTTGCCGCTGCTAGTATCTTAGAATTATTACTGAACTCTATAGACCCTTTGTTTAAAGCCTTTGTTCCTGGCTGTAAAAAGAAAGGTAAGTTTTCCAAAGCCAATGTAATACGAGATAACATTTCTCTGGCTACCGCACCTTTGTTTGCAAGTATAGCTATGGTTTTCTCTGGGTGAAATACTGCATACCATAAGATATAAACCACACTAGATATACTTTTACCACTTTGTCTACATGCTAACACTATACTAAATCTATTCTGATTGAAGTGTTTAAACATCTTTTTTTGATAAGGATACAAATCAAAAGGTACTAATCCTTCATCGAGTGATATAATCTTAACATATTTTTTAGCAAAATAAGCAGGGTCTTTCATACACTTCATGTATTCCCTTATTTCTTCTTTACTAAATTCTGTGACTACACCATCCCGTTTTACATTAGGATTACCTAGATACCCGAATTCGTTATTTTTAATCCTCTGCATCAATAAAATCTTTATCCAATATCATCTTTTGTAAATCTGCTGTGCTTCCTACGAATAGATTATTATTAGTAACTAATCTCTCTTTTTCTTTTTCTTCTTCTTCTTTATTCAAAGCTTTTTTATTTTTTTGTAAGTCCATAAGCTTTTCTGTAGTATCTGCTACGTCTTTTATGGCTCTACTTAATACTTCGAACGCACGTGGGTGCTCGCTCTCGCGGGCGAGCTCGGCGAGCGTATCCAAACTATACATTCCAGTTTGGATTAAATCTTTATAGGTTTTTCTAGAGAATTCATAATCATCCTTAATATCTATTTTGTCCTGCAGTTTAGCTGCCGGAGGTCTTTTACTAGGAAGATTTTTCTCTAATGACTTTTGTAGCTTGTCTTTTTTGTCCATAATATATCCATTAAGATGTTAATATTGTAAATTGTCCACCCATTTTTGCATGGTTTCCACAGTAGTAGAACATTTGCTCAGGTGTATTTTCTCCTACCACAAATGTTGTAGTAGTAGAAGATGTTGTCACTCCAGTTGTATAAGCAGTTCCTCCCGCCACATGTGTTCCATCCGAGACAGTTGATATTCTAAATGGATGAGCACTTGGGTGAGTAAAGATGTATGTTTGACCTCTATATAGAGTTAGTGTTGGTTGAACTTGACCGAATAAGTTATATTTATTAGCGGTAAACGTCAATGTTACATTGTTTGCAATTGATTGTGAGGAACTTATAGTTATTTTTGTTGGTGAATCTATACTAGATACCTGCGCTGTTCCTGATATGCCGGTTCCAGTTATAGTATGACCAATTTGTAATTGTGATGTATTATCTAGCTGTATTTCTGTAGAGTTAGAACTTGTTGACGCAGATGTTCTTTGAACCCCCACTGCCTCGACGTTAACGGTATAATTAGCTACTCCACCACCAACTACGAATTGGTTCTCATCGTACGCTATTGTAACTACCTGTGTATCTACTGTATCTGAAGGTCGAACTGTATAGTTTAATCCTTCGAAGAATTCCCCAGTTGTTTGGTTTTCAAAGTCAAGATTGATTTCTCTAATAACGCCAGTATTAACTGTTGGTCCATAGAATTTCATTTTCATAACAAAGTCTAAGGTATATGTTAATATTCTTCTTTCTTCAAAACTACCTTCATATTGGTCTTCAATATTTACTCCAGTTAATATAACTGGTACATCCTGTTTAAAATCAAATCCAGATACCGGTTTAATAGAAAGAGTATACTCCGGTTGAAAAAATGGTAGTATTTGTTCTACGATTTGTAATCCATCGTCTTGGTTTTTAGCTAAAATGTTTAGCTGCATACCAATATTATACGCTGTATAATTTTGTAGTGTTTTCTTTTTAGTTACGTCTGATGCGTGGTTTTCTATAATTCTGTTTCTTTTTTGTCCTTTCTGTACTACATCTAATTCTAAAGAAGTTATTTCGAAAGCCATACGAGGTAATTTAATCCCCATTGGAGCATCAAATCCTGTTTCTTGATCTAGCCTTGCAAGGAATTTTTGTTTAGGTCCATATGCTAAAGGAACTCTAACCTGGTTTACAATTGATCCATCACTTTTTTTTCTTACAACATTTATGTTATTAAACAATGTACCAAACACTGCTACTGATTTTCGCATTGTTGCGTGATAGAAATGTGTACCAAACATTAGTAAAGCTCCGATGGATCGCCAAATGGATTTGTTTCACTGAAGTCAATAAAGTCATCAGCAAAATTTTCGAAGTCAACATTTTGTGCTCCGCCATCTGTATCAAATGTTTCAGTTACGTCGTTTATTCCGTATACCTTAGTTACATAAGCTGTAAAGTCTGATGTTTCTCCAACCATTGGGTTATTAGTAGAAACTATAAACTCTTTAGCAACTCCATCGCTATTAAGAACTTCTATGTTTGAAACCCCAACCTGTGAAATAGTATCTGAAGATTTAGTTCTATTCTGTACTTCACCCTTAATAATTATATCTAATCCTGCTGCAGTAATACCAATTGTTTGTTTAACCATTTCTCCTATTTGGAAATGATTGCCATCGGTAATAGCTAAATCCATAACTGTTTGGTAAGCCGATGCCCCAGTTTTTAGATCTATGTCTTCTACACCTGTATCGAAATCTTCGTCTGAATATTCAAATAGCGAACAGTTAAGTCTATATACTGGTAAGTTAGATAACTGATAGAATGGTGAATCATCTTCAACATAAGATATTTCAAAGAATGAATTGGTCATTGGAAGGAATATAACATCACCTTCTTGCGGTCTTGGATTAACTAAATCACTTGAAAATATACCAACAATCTTTTCCCACTGTCTTCTAGAAAGTACAAATGTTGCTTCGTCTCGTATTTCTAAACCGAATTTAGAATATAAATCCCCTTGTCCTTCAAATCCATCTACGTTTTCTAAATAAGCTTCTATTAAATATGCATCGTCAAATTTAGATGCTGGATCTTCATTTAATACGTTATCCCTATTCACTAATGTTCGAGGAATATAATATACATCCTGTCCGAATATTTTTAGGCTTTCAATAACTAAATCTTCGTAAAGATTTTGTTCTGATTTAACCGCCTGTGAAAAGAAAACTGATCTTGGCATGGTTTATCCTGTATAGAAATCTACTGGTTCTTCCCAATTTAATCTACACTCTTCCTCTAATTTTGTTATTTCTTCGTTTGCATCATCAAACAATTGTCGACCGTTAAACGTTACGCCACCTGGCATAACCATTCCTTCAAATTTTAATAGGTTTGTTCCCCATTGTCTTTTAATAAGAGCCGTTGCGTATTTCTTTAGAAAGTAATCATTATAAACTTCTGTGTAAGTATTTGGGTCGATTACTCTATTACAATGTACGATAATATATTCACCTGGTATAACTTCTTTTGCCCAATCCATATCGATCCTTAATTGATCTTTGTGTTTATCAAAGCTTAAATGTTTCTTACCATCATCTATTACCATATCTAATAAAGATAACCACTGTTGTGTCATAACATATTCGGTTAAAGAACCTAAAAATCCTAATGAATAGATATCATTTAAATGCATTTGGTATTTAATGTCAAACATATTAGTAGATGAAACCGCTTCTTTAATAGGAAATACCTCTAACACATCCGTAACTAATTCTGGTATTGTAATATATCCATTTTCCATATCGCCTTTAGTAACAGAAGTAACCGTCGCGCTCGCACTCGAGTCCGCGCCTGTAATTGATTCATTTTGAAATGTCTTACTCCAATCTACTAATACATTATATGTAATTTTATTACCTGATACAGAATGGACTAAAGCTTTTGCACCGGATGTTGATCCAGTAATTATCTCACCTATTGTGAAATTACTAGCAACTGATGCGCTTAATGTTAATTGTGAATTACTAACTTCATGTTTTAAGTAAACTTTTTCAACTGCGTCTGAATGATATGCTTGATAAAACTGAAGAGCTTCGTCTACTCTATCATCAACCTGATCGTCATCTACATTGATTTCGATTACAGGTGCACCCAGTGATCTTAAACAATGATCAATTAATGTTATTTTACTGTTTGGTGCTGCCATATTAATTATCCTTTTATGTATTTATACAAGTTTATCCCATGAATATCACACCAAAATGTGATTCGTCATGATTATGAGTTATTGTGGCACTAGCTCCCTGCTCTATTAATTGTATATTGTCACCATCTTCTAAGTACATTGGTACACTATAAGTACAATTCATATAAGATCCTGTTCCAAAGTCTGTGCCAATAATAGGGTCAACCCAAAAACCAGTGTGTGGATATAGCCAAGTGCTACCACCGTCTGCCAAATATCTAAGCTGAGGTCTTGCATAGCTGGAGGAGGAGCCAGTTATTGAATCATATCTTATACCTACACTAACCATATACCAACCATCAATAGCTGCTTGATACATTCCAGAACTTGTGCTATAACAACCTGCAGCATTTCCTGATGCTACAGTATCAAATACCATGACTGCGCCAAGGCCTGAATTGCTGAGGCCAGTTGCTCTGAAGTTAAACTGGTGGTTACCTGTTAAACTAATACCCCCATTAGAGTGTATACGCATTTTTTCTGTGTTATTAACTTGAAAACGCATATAGTTACTTCCATGGTCGTAAAGTATTTGACCTATATTATTATCCTGCGGATCACCAAAATTTAAATATCCATAAGAAGTATTATCTGTAGTTTGTAATTCTATACCTGCTGAAGTGGCAGCAATATCTAAAGGTGCTGAAGGCGAAGGTTCTCCAATTCCAACCAATCCTGCTTCAGTAATTTTCATTTTTGTTGATGATGCAGTTTGAAATAAAATATCATTTCTATCACCTGATGTTGATGAATTGGTTATTAAAGCTAAACCAGCAGTATCTTGATGTATAACAGATGAAACTGAATCGTTTGCTGAAAATAACTGTATTGCACCTGCTTTACCATTTTTATTAGATTGTATTGCAAAAGTATTAACATCTGCTGCATGTTGAGTAATACTTGTACGATTAATTCCAACATTGCCTGATGCGTCAATAGTTAATCTTGTTGTATTATTAGTTATAATTCTTAAACTATGGTTACTTGAAGCACCAATATAAGGACCACCACTATCTCTTGTTATAACGAAGTTTTCTCCTGACGAAGGAGTAAAAGTAGCACTAGTTCCAATCAAAGCACCGGTCATAGTACCACCACTTAGTGGTAGTTTTGCAGCAATACTATTTGTTACAGTTGTAGAGAAGTTAGCATCGTCGCCTAAAGCTGCTGCTAATTCGTTTAATGTATCTAATGTACTTGGTGCACTATCCGCTAAATTTGCGAGTGCAGTAGTTACATATGCTGTTGTTGCTGGGGTAACATCATTGCTACTCGCGCTTGGAGTAGTTAATAGTATATTACCTGCTTTTACTTTTGTTAATGCCATTTAATTATTCCTGTTCTACCCATACACCGCTAGTGTATATATAAGTTTTTCCATCATGCCATTCCACAACTCTTCCTTCTACTAGAGTTTCTGCTGGAAAGACTTTATCTGTTATATTTTCTGCCATTTTATTTTACCATTGTAATTTAAGTAGTATGAATACTGCTGAAGTTAATGTTGCATGAACACCGCCGCCATTAGTACCACCACCCATATTTGTATATTCGGTTGGGTATGAATCATAAAATCCTTGAACACTGTCATCACTTCCAAAACCAGTTGTTTGGTATGAATCTTGAGAAGCAAAGGTTCTATAATGAGTTGCTAGTAGTTTAGCATCTGCTGCTCCATGCCAGTTAAATGCATTTGCTGTTGCTGTAGTATAAGCTGCTCTTGGATTTGTTGTGTTTCCATCCGACATACCCATACCATGCATGTTTGGATTATACCATCTTCCTTTTCCATCGTATGCATATCCTACAGTGAATCCGAATCTAGGAGAACCACCAGCATTTGCTAGCATACCATCTGCATTTTGTCCTGCAAAGAAATGTTTCCATTGTCTTGGAGTATATGAATGAACTCCACTTGGTCTATTTCCATAGACAAAGTCTATTGTTCTTGTGTCCATATATTCTTCAACATCTGTACAACCCATAATTCTTACTTCAGAAGGATATGCATCTCCCCAATCAGCACTAAATGCTGTGGCTGTACTTTGTGCAACGGCCGTGCTTAAACCTGAAACTGAACCCCAAGTACCTTGAATCGAAGTTCTAGCATCCGCTGCAAATCTTCCAACCATTACCCATCTTCCAGTCCAGTCTTCAAATATTCGAGTAGTTTGATCTCCGCCATTAGGAGTAGTAATAACTTCTGTCCATGTACCACCCATTTGTCCGTCTTTTTTAATATAAAAACTCGAGCTTCTTGCTGCACCAGCTGCTGATGTATCTCCGGGTGTAATACGACTGTAATTGGAAGTAAGTGTTAACTGTTTTCTGGCCAATATTTCTAGTTTGTCTCTATCTGTGCCGTGTTCTGATGGAGATCCTTCTCTTATACAAAGCGGCGCAGCATCTGTAACATCGCCGAAGTGTATTCCTCTTCCTTGACTTAAGTTAACATCACCATCAACCCACAATCGTAATTTTTGATAAGTATTAGTCGATGCTGATGTGCCACCTAACGGAGAACCTGCAGTATTTTCATTAAGCCATTGTTTACCAGTATAGTCACTAGCAGTATCAATGTGTAAAGCGCCGTATTGGCTTATAGACATTCTTCTAGCATTTACTGTCCCGAACATCATCTCTCCAGCTGATGATTTATTAACAAATTTCACTTGTGTACCATCAAGCTGCCAAAAGGCTTCTCCATTACTTGATGTATCTTTAAATGCTATTCCTGGAGTTCCATGATGAATTGTTAAAGGATCAGTAGGAGATGGAGTTCCAATACCAACCAAACCAGTAGAAAGTACGGTAAGTATCCTTGTACCTAAAGTAGCGGCGTCACTTCCTATGTATACATTTTCACTTGCTGTGTCAATAATAAAATCATGAGTAGTATTTAAACCAATTGTTGCTTGTACGCTTACTGAGTTTTCAAATTCAATTTGAGGTGGGTTAGCTGTTGTTCCTGTAAATTTAGCTATAACATCAGTTCCCGATACTTCTAATAACTTATCTGGAGAAGTTGTTCCGATACCAACATAGCCTTCTTTGCTAATAACCATCCTATCTGTAGGTTGTTCTGTTCCAACAGTTGATCTCGTGGCAAAGTAAAGATAACCATAAGTTCCACCACTAGTGGTTTCGGTATGATAACCTATTGTCGCAGGAGCTGTTGGCCTAGCTGTGGCTGTATAACCAAATCCAATACCGCTTTTTGCTCCCACGCTATTGTCGGCTTTACCACCACCTATATTTAAGATATAAGTTGAGTAATCAGTAATGACATCAGGTGGAATAAGTTCCAAAACCTTAGCTGTCTGACCGCCAGAATCAGAACCTATAACTACTTGGCCACTTTTAGCTACATTAAATACTGAGGCATAGTTTGTGCCTGTAGCACTTGATGAAGTTTGTAAATCTAATATATATAAACCAGAATCATTATCTGAAGTTCTTACTTGTAAGCCTTGTGAGCTATCATTGTTGTTTGTAATTATTGAACCAAAAGTTGTTGAAGAATCTACTATGTTTAATTGACCTGTCATAGTACCACCAGCTTTTGGTAGTGCCGCATTTGCAGTCGTAGTTGTAGAAGTCAATACAGCGTCTCTAGCAGCAATGTCTACTCCATCAAAAGTGGAGTTAGTTGTAATAGCACCGGTCATAGCGCCACCACTTAACGGTAGTTTACCTGCGATTGCTGCAGTTGTTGTGGATGCGTAATTGGCATCATCACCTAAAGCCGCTGCGATTTCATTTAACGTATTTAATGCCGCAGGAGCAGAGTCTGATAAGTTTGATATAGCTAAGTCAACATAAGCAGTTGTAGCTATATTAGTACTGTTATTGCCCTGTGATTGTGTAGTTGCAATTGTTGCATCTAAATTACTTGGTACTTTTGTTAATGCCATTTATTCTTATTCCGGTTTAGGATATTTATCTTTTGTTATTTTAATAGTTGCCTTCCACCCATCTATTCCATTATGATAAATATCGTCTAATTGTTCTTCTATAGTAGGGTATTCTCTCGTTCTTCGTATCACGTATTGTGAACGAATTCTTGTTTCTGCTTCATCTAAAAGTTCTTGGGTTGGTTTATCAAGGTTACCTGATGACCAAGTTAATGTTGACAAATCTGTTGGATCTGTCATAGAAAATGTAGTATCAGGGTGATCCCCGAATGTGATTTGAATTATTTCTAAATATGTCATTTTACGAATATCCATAGTGTGTGGTCATCAATCGTTCCATCGAGGGAATATGATCGGGCTGTATAGTCATTTACGACATTACCTGTCCAGGCATATCCTCTGTGACCATCAACTCGACAGCCGATTCCACCTGAAGATTCGGACGAAACAGATCCCGATGTAACTATTCTTCCTCCATCATTACTTAATTGATAATTAAAATCTATATTACTTAAACGAATTGCTGTTGAATTATTAGTTGTTACTCCACTTCCTGCAGTTGATGAACTTGATGTTCTATTTGTAAATCCCGTATGGTCAGCTATTTGAAACCAGCTATATAAAGAATTAGATGCATTTAAAACATAACTTCTATATCCTACAGTTCCGCCAATATTTTGTCGAATCATCATGTTAGTAAAACTCTTAAAGAAACCTCTTCCTCTTGAATTAGTTTTATTAAGACCTGTCATTGATGTTACATTTAACTCATTAGAGTTAGATGCAGTAAACCAGTTAGTTCCTGTTGCACTAACACCAGTATTTCCAGAACCAACAGTAGTATCACCATTAAACCAATCAGTTCTACCAGTAGCACTTCCAAGTGCCTCTGCCACAGTATCTCCACTATCTGCACCATTAGTTACGCACATTGCAAGTTGCCATCCTCCACCTAAGACATCACCTATGTAATAAGTCTGATACTCAGTTCCATCATGGTCAAAATAATAAGCACCATTTGCAGCAGAAGCTGCTAGCAGAGCTGCACCATCAGCTGCAGGATTACCTGATTCGCCAAGTGTAGCATTATTAAGACTAACCCACGCAGACCCATCATACACTTTAACCTTATTACTATCACCTGTGTCCACATGTAACTCACCAACTGAAAGCGCTGATGTTGGAAGTGCACTTGCTGGTAATCTAAATCTTGTAGGCCTTAAAATTCCGTTATTATCTATTCGACATGTTATGTTGTGAGAGGTTAAATTATTAGCTGTTTGACCAAAAAGTATGCTTTCAGTCGTATGAGTCCAAAGACCAAGAGAATCTACGTCTCCTACATCTTCTGTTATAAAACTATAACCACCAAGCTTAATTGTTGGGGTTGCCACATCAATGTGTAAATGAGCACTAGGGTTTACAGTTCCAATTCCAACTTTATTATCCCGAGCCCAAGTCATGAGATTTGTGCCATTAGATAATATATTATCAGTCTGCAATTTAAACTTACCAGCATCAGAATAATCTATACCAAAACCACCCCAATAACTTGTAGAACCAGCGGCATAGAAACTCAGGTGAGCATCATAATCACCTAATGAGGTTATTCTTAAAGCTTCTCTGCTATTATCCATATTATTTTGGATATTAACAACGGCAATCGTATTAGAATTATCTGCAGATACTATATCTAATTTAGCAGCTGCTGGATTGTTTGTTCCTATGCCAACTTTACCCCCTCTTAAATTCATTGTTTCTGTTGTACCAGCAATGAATCTCATTCTTCCTCCTTCACCAGCCGAAGAAGCAAATTGAGTTATACTTCCATAATCTGCATCAGAAGTATCTCCTAAATTTATAACTGTTCCGTGCCCGGTAGAATTAGATGTAAGCTGTAAAGTATTATAAGCGCTTGAAGCACCAGTCACTGTAACTGTTCCTGTTAAACTAGGGCTTGCTAATGGCGCTTTTGCTGCTATCGCATTGGTCGTCGTCGTTGCATAATTTGCATCGTCGCCCAACGCAGCGGCTAATTCGTTTAAAGTGTTTAAGGTAGATGGTGCTGAATCAGCTAAGTTAGCTATAGCTGTTGAGACAAAAGCTGTACTTGCGACTGAGGTATCATTATCTCCGGCCGAGGCTGTAGCGACCGTAACAGTTTTTCCTGTCAGATCTAAAGTTGTATGTAAATCATCTGCTGTAATACTTGCGTTAGCGATTAAAGCACTTGTGATTGCTGAGCTATCTATTACACCTGTTTTAACTTTTGTTGCCATCTATTTTTTCCTATAGTGTTGGAAATTCACCAAGTGGTCTGACTGGCGGAGTTGCATCGTTATAAACGTATAAAGCTGCTAATGCATCTACATCTGCTGCACCGTCTATCTGTACTTGCATTGCATTAGCTTTTGTTCGTACTGCTGCTCTCCAAGTTGTAGTAGCACCTGGTACTGCTGTTCCACCTTCTGCTTCTCTTATTACCATCCAATCTGTGTCTTGTAGTAATCCAGCAGCTTGTTGATTAATAATTTGTTTATGATTATATTTTAATCCTCTTGTTGCTACTTCACCTTCTGTTCCAAGCCCATCTGTTTCGTCTTGTGCTGTGAATAAAGTATCTGTCATACTTATTGCCGTAGCTGCTCCGTACGTGCCGGTCACTGTTAAACCATCTACTGCATATGTAATATTAGTGTTAATATAATATTCTTTATCTTTTAGATTGGTATTGTCGATTGTAACTGGATATACACCAATTGACTGCAATTCCGATTCTGACCATAATGCCATCGTGTTTGCAGGATATTGATTACTCCCTATTTTAAATGCTCGCGGTCTTGTATACATTTTTGTAATTGATCCGCTTTCTACTATTGCCCACATATTAATTCCTCTTTGTATATGTATTTATACATTATCTAGCCGTTGTTGGCACTCCTGTTGATGTTACAAATGGATTTTCTGCAAAGGCCATATAGAAGTATGTACTACCGCTACCATTTATAGAGCCACCAGTAAACCTTAATTTAAATCCATTTGATAAATGATCAACTGTGTTATCTGTTCCCGTTGTTTCATCGCCTGTTGTATTTGCTCTTAATCTAAAAACCTCAGGGTTATAACCTGCTCTTTTGTGATCAAATATATACCAATCATCTGTACCATTAAATTTAATCATCACCCAAGCAGGCTTAAAGCCTGTATAAACAAACGGACCATTTGCATCTGCATTACCGATATACGAACCAAACTTGCTGTAGCCTTGTTTTTCTGCCCAGCAGTAAGCTACAAATGGATAGTTACCATTCACTGACCAATCAGTACTAATATTAAATACACTAGAGGTTGGAGCTACGTTCATTAAGGTTGTAGCAGTTGTATTATAAGAATCTGTGCTATTTAATCTAATCATTCCTGTACCACTGTTTACGTGGTTATAATTCAATCTCCAATCTTCTGTTCTTGTTCTATTTCTTATAATAATACAACTCGGAACTGCGCCCAAGCCGTGACCAACAGTTTGGTTGTTAGAAGTATTACCTTGATAAGTAACGATACTAAACCCAGCATCAGTATTAGCTTGCACGGTTGAAGTTATATCTCCATCGGTGTTCGAACTTGTAGTTCCACCGTTTGCTTTCCATTGCCAAGCTACAAAATTCTTACCAGTTTCATTAGTTCTGGTCATAGAGCCTGGGGTAAACCCATTTGAGCTAACTGCTTGTAATCCATTTGAATTGGTTGTTTCTGGTGCATTGCTATTTGTCATTAGGTAAGGAGAGTTTGCCCCAGTCCCAATGCCTACATTTGAATTAAATAACATATGATCACTAACGTTACCACCAGATGAAGTCCTATTTTTAATCCAAACTAAATCTGGCTTTAAGTCACTATTTCCACCATTAGTTATAACAGTAGAATTACTAGAATCACCGGCATAAGTAGTAGTCTGAAAATGCGCTGATGGATCGTCTATATTTGTATATGCCATTATCCGTACTCCGCTAAGTTTTTAGTGCATAAGGCGTAGTAGCCTGTAGGCGGTGCATATTCAAAAGTTCCGTAGCCGTTTTCATCGCTTTCTGCACTTGAGATTGAAAAAGTTGTATAACCACCTTGGTTAGTAGCAAGCGGTTGTACATACGTTGAAGTTGAAAAAAACCAAGTACCACTTCCACCTGATGGTAAAGATATTCCATTTGCGCCAGTTACAGGATTCCCTGAATTTCCATAAGTTCCGCTTTTAGAGAAATATATTTTATTGTTATCTAAATCTAATGCACATCCCATAATTTGAGTGTTATAGCTGGAGAAAGAAGTTCCTGATATGTAAGAACCATTCACTATGATTCCGCCGTTGCCACCATAATAACTTATGCCATAGGGAGTATCTCCTGCATGAGCATCTCCATTTAGGTATTGACTCAAGATACTATCTGCGTCTATAGCACCGAACGTAGTATATCCATTATTGTCCGGGGTTTTTATTTCAAAATACCATTTACCAGATGTGACACCTATAGATCCAACACTAGTACCCCATCCATTTACAGAAGATACTTGATTCGTACCTCCTTCAGTTATTGTGTATTTAGTTGTGTAATGTAGCTGATTTAATGTAGCAAAATTATTAGTAGGCGTGTCCGTAGCTTGGTCTGCTGCTGTTAAGTTACTTAAACTCCAGTTATGTGAATTACCACTTGAATCTAAACCTAAATTAGAGCTATCTTCAAATTTTAAATAAAAACCATTAGTACCATAAGAACCTGTGTATTCTTTAGGTATCCAAATACCAGTATCAAACTCACCAAAATCTGATGGGGCTAATGCTTGTCCTTCAACCCAGTGTACTTCAGCCATATAACCATTAAATCCTTGTGCAAAACCTGATGAAGAATTGTAATAAGCCCCAATAGTGTGAGTAACATTACCGTCTGTACCATCGTTCTTTTTACCCCAAACAGATTTTTCGTTTTGACTAGGTTGAGTATCTGTAGAAAAACCAGTTACTTCTTCTCCATTTACATACAGTCTCATTCTATTACCTGCTGTGCTATTGGCTGTATCCCATACTGCTACAATGTGCATCCAAGCATTATAATCTCTATACACTGCTGTTGTTCTAAGTTCAGCTACACCATCAACATCTGAATTATTTCTAAATCCTATTGGTTGTCCTCTAAAACGAATATCAAAATCATTATTAGCATCTGCTGCACCAAACATTCTTTCTTTTGGAGAAGTGGCTGAACTTTCTGTTGGCATATGTTTAACCCACATAGAAGCAGTCCATAAAAGCCTGTTCCAATCTGAACCTGAAGCATCTCTGGTTTCATATAAATACTCTGAATTTGCTGAGTTTAACTTCAAAGAATTATCAATACCATACCTAGTATCTGAGGCGGAGTTTGCTCCTATTCCTGCATCTATCATATGATTAACTCAATGAGAGGTTTTGATTTCTCCCAACCTCTAGCCATTTAGCGCCATTATACCTAAAGGTAAATAGGTCACCTTTGCTGGCTGTTGTTGTAAGTGTTGGAGCGGTATCATCTTTGAATTCATATGCTGCGTTCCATGTTAATGTTCGTGAACCAGTTCCATCTTGAATAATTAATAAAGAAGCATATTGACCTGAACCTAAGGGATTCGAAGGTAAAGCTAATGTTCTATTTCCGGCAAGTGTTACCTTTGCAACTGGACTTGCAGTTACATCCCAAGATACAGTAGAACCATCTGTTAATGCAGCTTCTACTGTTAATGAACCACCTGAATATATAACATTACCTGTAACATCTATGCCTGTGGCTGTTGTAGCTATTCTAGCAGTATTATCATACCTTAATGTAACTGCCCCGTTAACAACAGCTTGAAGTAAAGTCTCACTGTTTCCGGCATTCATTAATCTAATATCATCTCCCATTGCATATAACACTGAGTTAGATTTAACATACAAATTACCTGTACCTGTTTCATCTATAAAAGAATTAGATCCATCATGATAAACATTTAAATCTGAACCTGTTCCTACTTTTAATTTTTCATTATCAGCAAGGATAATACTATCACCTGCTGGTAATTCTTTTACCTGATTCGAACTTGAATCAACTATTAATGGTATTCTATCTGCCATTTTATGTTACCCCTACGCTGATTGTTCCTGAGCGTGCTATTACGGCTAATATACCGTTTGTTAATGTTATATTAATTCCTGCCGACCTTGCCACTACTGTGAGTGTGGTTGACGATATTAATCTTGCTGGTACTTTTGTATTTGCCATTTATCTATCCTATACTCTTTGTGTTCTTAATTATTTCTATTTTTGCTGCAACTTTTCTTACTTGATTGTCTTTATCTGCTTCACTCATTATCCAGCCTAGAACTATGTCTATGTCTAAAGAATCAAGAGAAGTAAAGCTTCCTGTGTTATTAAAAGCTACTGGCCATGTTTGTTCTTCGTATGCTGTATTAGAACCTTCTGTTCCTACACATTTCCATCTAATAGTATTTACAACATCTGTAAACGTATCATCGCCTATTGTTACTGTTGGCGTTACAATTACATCTTCTATTGTCCATGTATAATTAATCATGAGTCGTTAAATCCTCCTGTTATTTCACTATAAAGTAGTGTTAAAGCTACAGATTCATTTGTTGAAGCTTCTCCCCATAATGGTTTACAATGATCTGTAGAACTAATTGTAGCAGATTGTACTTGACTCCAGCTTGAATGACTTGGATCCGTCGCAGAAGCTGCATTTGTACTATAATGTGTACTAATAGTATTACCTGCTCTTTGGTGTTTAATATACCAAGTTGTTTGATGATCATCGCCACCGCCATTACTTACTGGCCAATGATATTGTCCCATGTAAGATACAGTACTATCAAATCCATCTACACTAGCTCCTCCACCATAAGGACCAGCACCATCATTACTTTCTCCTGTAAAGTTTCCATTTGTGATTCCAGCTTTATACCCTATACCAATTCCCATATAATCATGTGACCATTTAGATATTACAGTAAAATTACCTTCAAAGTTTAAATTTACTGAAATAGCACTATACCCACTTCCGGCTTGAGCTGATTGACCACCAGCAGCAATCGTCCATTTTTGATGGACTGTACTTGCTTGTTGAAATTCTAAAGGTGCCGTTGTTTTCATAGGCAACCACATAGTACTATAAACCTCAAATTCTGAAGTTGTAGAATTATATCGCATCATTCCAGCTGAAGGAGAAGAAGGTCTTTGTGCTGTTGTGCCAGAAGGGACTTTCAGCGATCCTGTTCCGGACATGGTAATATCTCCAGAAGTATCAATCCTCATGCGTTCATTTGAATTACCGTTAGTATGAAATGCAAGATCATTGTTTGTTAGAGTGGCAATTCCTAGTGTAGATTGACTGTCATCCCAAACAAAACCTATATCTCTTGCTGTTCTTTGGGAACTAAATGCAGCTAGTGTTTTATCAGAAGAATTAGGAGCACCTACATCAACATGAAATTTATGGTCAGGATTATTCGTACCAATTCCAACATTACCATTAGTTATATTTACTTCATCATTAAAAGAACCACCACCACTTGCACTACCTAAAGTAAGTCTTGTGTTTGCATAATTGCCACCATCAAACTCTGAATAAATACGCCCTGCATTAAATGTTTGATTGTTTCCAGTACCTTCATTAGACCAAAACTCTAAACCTGTTTTATAAGTGCCTGCAGTGCTTGGTGTATTTTTTAGTTTTAATAATGTGCTATCAGCATTGCCCGTATTATTAATTTCTACAGTAGTTCCATCAAAGGTAAAATTAGATTCACCCTCTAAGGTATTTGCTGTACCACTACCAGTTATGATTCTGTTATTAGCGTTGTTGTTGATGGTTGTACCATTTACTGTGGCAAATGATATCGTACCATTTCCATCAGTTGTAATAAATTGTCCTGAGCTACCATCTGATAAATTTAATTGGGCAACACTGACTGTATTTGAACCTGGTTCATTAATTGTTGTTTGTGCAAATGACATCACCTCTATTTCAGCACTGTTTGCTGGAGCTGCGTCAAATGTTAATGTTGTACCATTGACAATATATGAATCTTTTTGTTGATATACACCGTCCATAAAGACCTGTGTATTATTTTCGTGTCCTGGTGCACCACTTAATGTAAATGCAGTTGTACTTCCATCACCTGTTAAACTTGTATATAATGTACTATTACCTGCAACACTTGAAAGAATATGTTGTACTACAATTCTTCTACCACTAACAGGTGCTGTTGTAAATGTAAGTGTTGTTCCACTTGCTACATAATCACCTTTGTTTTGATAGATGCCTTCTATGAATACAATTAAATTATCTTCACTTGCGACTGTACTTGAAAGCGTGAATGCTGTGGTTGAACCATTACCTGTGAAGTTATTTGTTTCCATTGCAGAAGCACCACCACTTCCTGCGATTGCTCCCCACTCTGTTGTATAACCTTCAAATTGTCCATCAGTACTATTATATCTGAAATAACCAGCTGCTGGAGAACTTGGTCTTTGTCCAGTTGTACCTACTGGCATGTGTATGCCATCAGTTGCTGAACCAAGATCTAATGAAACATCAGGAGAAGCATTTAAGATACCTACTCTATTATTTGTTCCATCAACTACTAATGTATTTGAATCTACATTGATACCTTTATTAAAATCAAATTCATCATTTGTTTCGTCCCAAAGTATTGAAGCACTTGCTCCGTCTACAATTAAACCTGATCCACCTGAGTTAGATTCTGTTTGTCCTTTACCAATTGTAATTGTTTTATCAGCAACATCTAAATCTGTTACATTATAAGAGTTAATATCTCCTGTAATTGTTAAATCACCCGTAACTGTTAAGTCGGCAAAAGTAACATTGTCTGTTGTTGCAACAGCTTGTCCAATTGATATTGCACCTGAAGAGTATGTGACTCCAGTTCCACCACTTAGGCGTGAATCAACTCTTGCGTTTGTAAAATATAAATTAGAAGAACCTTCAGTAACATTATCGGTATCTATTGAGGATAAACTTGATGTTGGCAAAGTAAAGCCACTATGTAACATAGCAGTTGTAATTACATTATCTGCAACGTGATCACTACTAATATAGTCATTAGGAATCTTACCAGTATTTAATTGGCCACTACTGTTTACTAATGTTGATAATCTTCTGTTAAGTGTAAAAGCCATTAGCTAACCTCATCCCATTGTTGATCTGTTTCATTCCAATTGTACATCTTGCCATCATCAGGATGTGCAGTGGGTGCTTCCCACAGGCAAGTATCTTCGTCTAATGTCCATGATGGGTATGGTTGTGGTGGAATGAAAGCATCCCTAGTTGAATCATAAGAAAAACCTATGCCTGCATAATTTTTTCTTATTGAGCCATCTATTTTAGTTTCTAACCAAGAGCCTGCTGTATCATCATAAAAGTTATCAAAGAAACTTTTTTCTGCTGTTATTACAGTTACTACTTTTGCATCTACTATTTTTGCATAATATCCCATATGTTCCTCTTATGTTGCGTATCTAAAAATTACTACGCCTGATCCACCAGCACCGCCAGTGTAATTCTGTGCACCACCACCGCCACCGCCTGTGTTAGCTGTTCCAGCTACCGCATCATTATTATTACCATCTGAACCAGCACCACCACCACCAGCACCACCAGCACCTTTAGTCCCACCATATGCACCACCACCTCCGCCACCTGCGTAAGTTGTTCCGTCTAACCATTGTTTTCCTGCACCGCCTGCACTTCCATTTGCGTTAGTACCAGCAGTACCCTCTGCTGATTTTCCGCCACCACCTGCACCACCATAAGTTCCGCCGTTACCACCCAAATTGCCTTGTCCAGAAGTAGCATCACCCACATTATTGCTTTGACCACCAGATGCCATGTATCCAGATGCACCGCCACTTGATCCTCCTGCCAGACCCTTACCAAGATTGTTGTAACCCCCTCCGCCACCACCGCCAACTGCTGTAGTTAAAGATAATCCAGAAACTGATGAAACACCGCCATTCGTTCCGTCAGCTCCTAGCGCTCCACCTGCACCACCTGCGCCAACGACTACAGTATGGTTTCCGCTAATTGTTTGACCTGTGTATTCAAGCATTCCACCTGCGCCACCGCCACCTGAATAATATCTACCACCACCACCGCCACCACCTGCAACAATTAAAATATCTACACTAGACTTAGCAACTGGTGCGGTAATTGTGCCACTAGATGTGAAAGTGTGGTATGTATAACCGCCAGCCGTTGTTACTGTACCGCCTGTTACTGGAAAATTTCCTATATTTGTTGATCCTGACCCAAGATTAGTCCACTGATTATCATTATTTGTAGCCCCTGTACAGCACCAAAGATTGCCAGTGCTTTTATTTAGCCATAGAGTTCCTACGCCTGTTGAGGGGTTAGTATTAGCTGCAGGATTAGATGTTGCTACTGTTACATCTGTTAGACTGACAAAAGAACTTGCTGCATCTGCAAACGCTAAAGTTCCGCTTCCATTTGTCTTTAAGAATTGACCATCAGAACCATCAGAAACAGCAAGAGCAGGTATTCCAACCGCATTATCTGCTATAAGAGCAGAAGTTATAGCATCATCCGCAATCGCTGAAGTAGTTACGGCATCATCCGCTATAACTCTTGATGTGATTTTAGTATTTGCCATTAATAATTCCTGTTATATTATCTATTTATACATTATCTTGCAGTTGTTGGCACACCACCAGCAACAAATGGATTTTCTGCCCAAGCCATATAAATTATTGTTGCTCCAGATGCATTATGATCTGCATCTGTGTTTCTCATTTTAAAACCATTTGAATAAAAATCTATATAATTTCTTGTAGTGTTGTCTGCGTTTGTTAAATTTTGAAACATTCTATGTTTTACTACATTATTTGTATCTCGTTTATTATCAATATTTACCCAGTTACCGCTTGTATCTGTTCTTTTCATTATTACATAAGCAGGTTTAAAGCCTGTATAGACGAACGGACCATCGTCACTATTATTACCGACATACTTTCCAAATTTACTATACCCTTTTACCTCTGTCCAACAGAAAGCTAAATACTTATCTGCTCCTAATGGTCTAAAAACACTATTGTGGTCTTTGCAGTATACTTGAGTTGTATCTGGTTCTGCAGATAAAAAAGCAGTGCCAGTATCGCCAGCGCCATCAGTGTGTGGATATACAGTATGGGTATAACCTAGTGCTGAGTGATACATTACCCAATCATATGCATTACGAGATTTAATCATTACAACATCAGGCTTAACGCCTAATCCATGATAAAAGCTTCCATATGATGTAGCTCCTTGATATAGACACATTGAAAATCCTGCAGTAGAATTAACTTGATGCTTTGTAGACATTTGCATATTGTTTGTAGTTTGTGTGCCATTTGGAGTTGTGGTATAAGTTCCACCGTTTGCTTTCCACTGCCAAGCTACATAATTATTACTCGTAGCATTTATCCATAGATGTACATAAACATTTGTAGAAGAAGCTCCTCTAAAACCATTAGTATTAAAACTTTGTATTGTACTTTGTCCAGTATCTACACCTTCAGCATCATCACCATATGCAGTATTGAGGTATAGATTATAATTGCTTCCTCTCATTGAATCATGAACAACAACACCGTAACTACCATTAGTTCTATTTTTTATCCAAACAAGGTCAGGTTTTAAGTCACTAGGTCCATCATTAACTATGTCTTGGTTTGGTCCTGTTCCCGTATAAGCAACAGCTTGAAAATGTGCGCTTGGGTCTAGTATATCTGAATATGCCATATTATCCGAACTCCTCTAAATTCTTTGTACATAATGCGTAGTACCCGCTTGGTGGTGTGTATTCAAAAGTTCCGTAGCCGTTTTCGTCTGATGCTGCACTGCTAGGTGTATGTGCTGTATAACCCCCAAAATTAAATGTTGTTTTCATTCCTTGGAAAACGGAAACAGAAGGTACAATAAAATCCGTCCAAGGGTTAGTTTGTGTAGTACTTA
>Ga0222717_10000011_pt1 | contig 164498 bp, 120 predicted proteins | sample C33_18DmetaG_FD_165053 | JGI IMG/M metagenome (GOLD analysis project Ga0222717, IMG submission 165053) | Estuarine water microbial communities from San Francisco Bay, California, United States - C33_18D | ecosystem: Environmental > Aquatic > Marine > Unclassified | place: USA: California... | reverse complement strand
GAACGGGTGTAGGCGTGGTGTAATCCGCATCATCAACTGCCTGCTGAATACGCGTGTGGAGCCCGAGTGACTGGAATGACATACCCGCTCCGTAGGGGGGAATGCGGAAACTGCAAGGATTATCACTGACCATTATTTAAGAGTCGCCAGGTAACTGATGATATCGCGAATCTCATTTTCTTTTAAAAGAGCTCCCATCGGTGGCATGGCGGAAATGAAGGTGTGGGATTTAATCTCGCCTACCGGCACTTTCTTTCGGGTGGCATCGGGGAGAGCAATCACCCACTGCTTGGCATCTTTTTTCTGAAGGACACCGGATATTTTCTCACCTGATTTTGCCTCCAATACCACCGTGCCGAAACCGTCGGAAAGATGTTTGCTCGGCTGCAGCAGGGATTCAACGAGATGGGAGCGGTCGCGGGCCTTACCTATTTTTGTAAGACTAGGGCCGATTGCCGCTGCGACTGGTTTTTTGTCAATCTGGTGGCAGCGAATACACTGGGCTGCTGGGTGAGTTTGCACGAGTTTTTTACCGTTTTTAGTGCTGCCCCCGTATTCCAACCTCGCTGGTATGGCGGGTAGCTCGACGCCTCGGATTTTGGCGGCTTGCCACATTTCAAGCTGCCATTCCTTCGGCATCTTACCCGCCTTGTATTTTGCCAGCAGGGTATTGAAGTGTGCGGTTGCGTCTTGGTTGTTGGTCAGCTTAGCGAGATCAATGACTGCTTTACCCTGCCCGCTTGACTTGGGGTCATTGAGAATGGCCACGAGAAGATCGACGACCGGGATACCCGCTTTTTTTGCATAGCCACGGGCTGTTTCCCGCACTTCCGAATGTTTCGATGAAAGTGCTAGCACGACATATTTTTTCAGTCCGGGATCATTTACTTGATCGAGGGCGTTCAGAAAAAGAGATTGGGTCGTGGGTGCCCAGTTGACAAACTTCTGATGCGCGCCTTCTAACCAGTGCTTGTTTTTCAGATGAATGACTCCCCTGAGAAGAACCTGAGTCAGTCGCTCGTCACTCAGAGTTATAGGGCACAACTGCTTTACCACAGCATCCGCCGAGGCAGGGTCGCGGGGTTTCATTTTCCTGTATCTTCCTTCGACAGGATCAAGAACGGGCGGAGCCGACCACCAGAGAATCGAGGCGAGGGCGAGAGCTCGGATATCAGCTGACGCGTCTTTGTTCGATTGAAGAAAACGGGATAGAATTTCCAGCTCCTCATGCATGCCGGTTCTGAATGCTGCATTCACCGCGCGGCGGAGGAGAGCTTCGTTTTTTAAGCCGGTGCGATTGAGAACCTTGGCAAGATCTGGCAGCGCAGCAGGAATCGAGAGGTCGTCATGGATGACACGGGCAGCTTCCAGCAGCACGCGTTCGTCACCATCGTTCAGGAAAGCACGCACTTCCGCCGCCTTCAATCTCCTGAGAGCAACGATAGCGCCGAGCCTGACTTGAACATTGTTGTGCTTAGAGAGCTCGGCTAGTTCCTCAGGCGACATCGTGCCTCCAAGACCCATCGACAAGGCGTGGCGCAGATAAGCGTCCGATGCAGCGGCGTCCCCAGCGAGCTGAGCAACTAGCTCTGACGCCGCGGATTTCTCCCTGCATTTGCCAAGCGCAATAGCAGAGAAAAATTGCACGCGAAGGGATGGGTTTTGCAAGCCTGAGAGCAACTCGTCTCTGTAAAGCTCTGATCCGACTCCCACATCACCCGTAACCTTAGCGAGCTGACAAACGACTTCTGGCTCGGATGATTTCCAAAAGGGAGCGAGGTGCTTGAGCAATACTGGCTTTTTCCTAGCCGCTTGCCCGATACCCCAGATCGCATGCAGCTGGGCAAATCGTGCTGTAGCATTTTTCGCCTGATCAACAAACACAGACATGCCCTGGTCACCACGACTTACCAGCTCGAACTGTGCCTTGAGTCGCACTCTCTGATCGGCGTGACCCAACCAGACAGAGAGAACATCGGCACTGACGGCTTGCGCATTTCCTTGTAGGATGCGTTGTGTCTCCGCACGCAGTGGGTGCCGGTATTTCTCAGCGACGTCGAATCGGTAGATCGCTCCAGCGTCGCCCCTCTTTACCTTGTCGCCTTTATAGCTGGCGGCGTAAAGCGCACCGTCTGGCCCGACGGCTAATCCCGTGTTTGCATTACCTCCCGGGATTTTTTCATGTTCTGAAAACGCAAACGAGGCACCCTTGGGGCTGAACGAAAACACGCGGACTTCGCTCTTATTATTCGTCATGAAAAACTTGTCAGAAAACGATTCACTGAGTGCTGTGCCGGGGTTCGCGGTAAAGCCACAGGGGCCGGGGCCGAAGTTCCCGATCGTAGGTGTGAGGTAGGCGGCATGGTTCTTGTGATCCGGCAAAAAGAGCTGTTCTTGCATCCATGGGTTGTAGGGTTTGGTGCCACTAATCTTCGTGAAGTCTTGCTTACCGAGCCACTGCCAGTTCAACCGCCAACCGTGGTCACTGCCTTCCGTGATATACAGCGCCCTTTCCATTTCACCGGGGTAATCACCATCGTTATCCATACTGAGTAAATTACCGCAGGCATCAAAGGCAAGCTCCTGCGCATTGCGCTGGCCGAGTGAAAATCGCTCAAAGTTAGAACCATCCAGTTCACAACGAAAAATCGCTCCGCTGTTGGGGTTATGGTATACTTTACCCTCCTTCGTTTTGACCGAGTGGCCCTTGTCACCCAGAGAAATATACACCCGCCCATCCGGCCCCAGTGTCACGCCGCTGAGGTTATGACCACCCTGACCGATGTGAACTTGTAACCCATCCGCTATTTTCTGTCGCTTCTCCGTCAAACCATCACCATCCCCATCAACATAACGGAAAAACTCCGGCTCTGCCGCGACAAATAAATCCGAACCCACTGCCAAAACACCCGCAGGAATCCCAGTCACTTCGCTACTGTAGGTATCCACAACTTTAAACTGGTCCGCACTACCATCGCCATCCTTGTCGACAACCTGAACCACGCCATCCTTTTGAACTGTAAGGTCTTTCCAGTCACTCACTCCATTCTTATCTCGATCAGGCACCCCTCGCAAATCACCTATATTTGCCCGGTAATGAGCGCGCCTATCCTCTACTGAAGTAAACGACAGGTCCGTCTTGACCCAGTTTTGAATCCTGCGGATATCGAGGCTCGATTGCTTTCGGCGGAAAGCGGTCGTCACATAGGCGGCACCACGATCACTCACTGAAATGGCAACCCCTCTTGCAATCGCAGGGTCGCTCGCCCACTGCGTCACGGTGTATTCTGCTGCCGGCTTCTTTCCAGGCTTACTCTGTTGAGCATGAGAATCACCGGTAACACATAGTAAAACCATTGGAACCAAGCGAACGAAATATGGTGTGATAGTCATTGAAATTATCGGCTTATTTTGATCCCGCTGATACGTAAGCTAGTGGTAATATATTGCAATCACTTGTTCCTACCACCACCTACACAGTGGTGGCTGTGTATCTGAAACACCCCCCCACATAATCGCCCTGCAGCGCCCGTCCAAAGTAGGATACGCGTGTGATAAAGCACAATCAGCTCATGAATTAAACTCGCATGCTGTGGCTCGCTCTCCACAGTCTAATCCCAAATGAACTTTCCAAAAATCATCCAAGGCGGCATGGGCATCGCCATCTCCAGCTGGCAGCTCGCACGCTCTGTTTCCTCACAAGGGCAGCTCGGTGTGGTATCCAGCACCGCCATAGACCTAGTCATGATCCGGGTGCTACAACTGGGTGACCCCAAGGGCTACATACGCCGCGCTCTGGCAGCTTTTCCGGATCAGGACGTTGTGCAGAAAATCCTCGACCGCTACTACATCGAGGGAGGCAAACCCGCCGATCAACCCTACGCGGCCAAGCCGATGGTCGGGGACAAGCCAAGCCGCTCCACAGAACAGCTGCTCATGGTTTCCAACTTCGCCGAGGTCTGGCTCGCCAAGGAAGGCCACGACGGCATGGTGGGCATCAATTTCCTGCAAAAGATCCAGACCCCGATTCTAGCGGGTATGTACGGTGCCATGCTGGCGGGAGTCGATGTCGTGATCGTAGGGGCCGGTATCCCGATTGAGATCCCCAAGGTGATCGATGGCCTGTGCTGCTGTGAGCCCGTTGACTTCGCCGTCCATGTGCATGGTGCTACCAAGGGGGTGACGCACAAGCTTTCATTCGATCCTAGGGGAATACTCTCCGAGGACATCATACCCGCGAAACGGCCACTCTTTTTCCCCATCGTCTCATCGGTCACCCTAGCATCCGTCATGGTAAAAAAATCAGGCGGCATCGTCGATGGACTCATCATCGAGGAACCATCGGCAGGCGGCCACAACGCACCACCACGCGGCAAGACCCAGCTCAACGACGCGGGTGAGCCGATATACGGACCTAGAGATGCCATCAATTTCGACGCCATCAAGGCGCTCGGCAAGCCGTTCTGGCTGGCCGGCTCCTATGCCACACCAGAGAGGATTTCTGAGGCACGCGCAGCAGGTGCCGAGGGTGTGCAGCTCGGAACCATCTTCGCTTTTAGCAATGAGTCCGGCCTGCGAGCTGATCTCAAGCGCAGCACCATCGAGCAGTGTCAGCACGAGAGCCCGAAGGTTTTCCGTGACCCCGTGGCGTCACCCACAGGATTCCCGTTTCAAGTGCTCTCTATTCCCGACACTCTGTCGGAACCCGAGATCTATGCGGACCGCTGCCGCCAGTGTGACTTAGGATATCTTCGTGAGGCCTATGAAAAAACCGACGGCAGCCTCGGCTGGCGCTGCCGATCTGAGGACCCTGAAACTTTCGTACGCAAAGGTGGCTATCTGAAGGAAACCGAGGGCCGCAAATGCCTCTGCAACAGCCTCATGGCTAACATCGGCATGGGCCAACTGCGCAAGAAAAAAGGTAGCGACACCATCGAGGAAGAACTCCCACTGGTCACCTGCGGAGCGGACCTGTCAACGATCAATCAACTGACAAACTCTGAAAAAACATCTTTTTCAGCGGCGGAGGTGCTTGACTACATGCTGTGTAGTTAGCTGCGCTTCCTTCCTTTGCCTCCTTTGTTGCCTGCCGAATTAGCTGGCACGCCAGACTTTTTCAACAGCGGTGGAGTTTTTTCTGAAACCTGAGCAGCGGACTTACCTTTGAGACGCCCTTGATCCTTGGCGAGCTTGTGCCACAGCGTAGAGAGCACCTTGACTTTTTCAGGATGCTGCGCGGCGAGGTTGTTCATTTCCGTGCCGTCCTTGACGATGTTGTAGAGCTCCCACCGCGATGCTCTGTGGGTTACGATTTTCCAATCCCCCTGAATGAGCGCGCGGTTGGTATTGTATCGGAAAAACAGGCTGTCGTGTGGCTTGCGTGTCTCACCCTCAAAAATCGGTTTCAGTGACTTCCCCTGCAACGGCTCCAGCTCAATCCCCGGCCAGGACTTCGGGTATTCGGTGCCCGCGAGGTCGATACAAGTCGCCATGTAATCGATCAAATGCGCACGCTGCGGCGTGACGCTACCGGGTTTAGCTTTGATGCCCTTCGGCCAGTGCGCAATCATCGGTGAATTGACGCCACCGCCGTGCTGATTCTGTTTGTGAAGTCGGAACGGCACGTTGCCAACGTGCGACCAACCAGTATCGTAGCACCAGTAGGACTCCGGGTTCCACGGGTCTTTGTCGCCATTTCTTGTGCGATCAAATGGACAGGCTCCATTGTCCGAGCAGATCATGATCAGGGTGTTGTCGTAGCTTTTTTTCGCCTTGAGAAACTGAATCAGCTTACCCGTTGTCTGATCGATGCTGTCAACCATTCCGGCAAATGCCATCATGCGGCGGACATCCCATGCTTTCTCTTTATCTGTTAGAGAACTCCATGCGGGAACGAGTTTGGGTCGGGATGCTTGTTTCCAATCTTTCGGGATCAGGCCCATATTGATCTGCTTCTGATGGCGCGCCTTCCTGAGTTGATCCCAACCAGCTTCGTAAACACCCTGGTATTTATCATAGTCCGCCTTTTTCACATGCAGCGGGTAATGCGGGGCGTTGTGCGCGATGTAGAGAAAAAATGGCTTATCAGGCGACTCTTTGATCGTCTCGCCGAGGAACCTGGTCGCATATTCGATATTCGCGTCCGTGGTGTAGAAATCATCACCAAAGTCCGACCACGACTTACCATTGAGACGGAATGTTTTGTCGCCTTTGAAAAAATTCGTCGCACCAGACAGGTGGCCAAAATATTTCTCGAACCCACGGTCGGTCGGCTCCTTGGTCAGGTGCCATTTACCGACCATCATTGTGGCGTAGCCTGCCTTCTTCATCACCTCCGCAATGGTCACTCCTCGGTTCAATTTTGAATCGCCTGCCTGATCACTGTAGAGACCTGTGAGCAGGGATACGCGTGACGAATGGCACTTCGCTGTATTGTGGAACTGCTGAAAACGGATGCCATTTTCAGCCAATTTATCAATGTGAGGTGTCTTAATTTCACTGCCGTAACAACCAAAGTCCGAGTAGCCGAGATCATCGACCATCATGATGATAATGTTCGGGCGAGTCTCCGCCTGCACAAGGGACACGCATACTAGCCATAGCACACCGATCGATCTTACCGCTTGATTGTTCATATATCTTCCACCAGCATGGAGATTATGAATATTTATTCACGCAGAAAATTTCTTGGCACCATGGGATTCGGCTCCATCGCTTATACCACGTCAGGTGCATTCGCCGAGCTCGTGCAGACTCCGCCGCAGACCGAGGGTCCATTTTACCCAAATAAACTGCCGCTCGATACCGACAACGACCTTATCATCATCAACGATAAGTTAAAACCATCCGTCGGGCAAATCACCCATCTCTCGGGCAAGGTTCTCGATATCAAAGGCAACCCCGTCCGCAACGCACTCGTCGAGATCTGGCAGGTTGATAACAACGCCGCCTACATCCACACACGCGACCCCAGAAACAAAAATCACGATGGCAATTTTCAGGGGTTTGGCCGATTTCTCACCGGCAGCAAAGGCGAGTATTATTTTCGTACGATCAAACCTGTTTCCTACCCCGGTCGTGCGCCGCACATCCACGTAGCCGTTAAACTTAAAGGCAAAAAACGGCTGGTCACTCAGTGCTATATCAAAGGGCACGAGCAGAACATGCGTGATGGTCTAATACGCCGCATCAAAGACCCTAAACAGCGCGCCTCCGTGATGGTGGATTTTCAAGCCATCAAAGGCTCAAAAATCAACGAGCTGCAAGGCAAATTCGATATCGTTCTCGGTTTCACGCCCGAGGACCAGCACTAGACACCACTTTTCTGAAACAATCGGGCAACCATCGGGGTAACATTGTCATCCCCCCAATTCACTCAATATGCAACGTCGCAGTTTTCTTAAAATCCTAGGTGCCTCATCGGTCACACCCGCAGCGCTCACCGCAGCCACCAGTAAACCCAATCCAAGTGACATCCTTGTCGATGCCGCGACTTTTTCCAATACGGGCGGCTGGGTCGTAGATCCGCAGTTCATCGAGCAAATGGGATCGCCCTATCTACTCGCTCACGGCATGGGCATACCCGTCGCCAACGCATCAACCACAATAAACGCCAAGAATACAGGCGAATACCATGTCTGGGTCCGAACAAAAAACTGGTGCCCCGGCGATTGGGAAGCACCTGGAAGATTCCAAATCGCTATAGACGGCAAAAAATTAAAAACTACCTTCGGCACCGAGGACGGATGGGCATGGCAAAAGGGCGACAGCATCGATCTCACCAAAGGCAAAAACAAACTAGAGTTGATCGATCTCACTGGTTTTGATGGCCGCTGCGACGCCATCTTCTTCACCGAGGATAAAGATTTCACTCCACCCAACAAACTCGACGAACTCACCACATGGAGAAGACGCCAGCACGGGTTGAGCATCGACGTCGATGAGACTCATGACTTCGATCTGGTCATCGTTGGAGGTGGTATCGCAGGCTGCGGAGCCGCACTCGCAGCGGATGAACAAGGGCTGAAAGTCGCACTCATCCAGAACCGTCCTGTCCTCGGCGGCAATGCAAGTAAAGAGATCCGTGTCCACACCCTCGGCATCCACGGCAAAGTTTCCCGTATCCTGAAAAAAATCGACACCAAACACTGGCCCAATAATTCTCCCGACGCCATTAAAGACGATGCCAAACGCCACGCCTCGTTAGAAGCAGCCAAAAACGTCACCCTGTTCCTCGATTACTCAGTCACAGATCTAGAAATGGACGGCAAGTCAATCGCTAGCGTCGAGGCTCGCAGTAATACGGCCAACAAAAGAATCCGCGTCAAAGCCACCCAGTTCATCGACTGCTCAGGCGACGGCATCATCGGGTTCAAGGCAGGTGCCACCTTCCGCTACGGCCGCGAGTCCAAGGACGAATTTGGCGAGGCATGGGACAAATTCGGAGAGTTATGGAGCCCTAAGGAAAAAGACAACCGCGTGATGGGAACCACAGTCATGTGGCGCAGTGCACAAGGTAAACAAGCCAACACATTCCCATCCACTCCATGGGCGAAAGATGTCGCCAAAACCTACGCCGAGAAAAAAAGCGAGTGGTATTGGGAATACTCGGATAACGATAAACATCAAGTCGACGATGCTGAAGCCATTCGCGACCACATGTTACGCGCAGTTTACGGCAATTTCTCCAATGTAAAAAAGAATCCCATCAACGCTCAGCTTAAACTCGAATGGGTGGCATACATCGGCGGCAAAAGGGAATCACGCAGAATTGTTGGTGACCATATCTACACCCAAAAAGACGTCACAAACCTAACCAACTTCGCCGACAGCGTGGTCATCGAAAAACGCGAAATCGATGTTCACTACCAAAAGAAACTGAAGGGTTTCGTTGTTGATTTCATTTCTAAGGCCTTATTCTTGAAACTCAAAGGGCACTACCATATCCCCTTCCGCTCTCTCTACTCAAAAGATGTTCCCAACCTGATGATGGCCGGCCGATGCTTCAGTTGCTCGCATATCGGATTGGGAGGACCGCGTGTGATGAATACCTGCGGTCAGATGGGTATAGCCACAGGCTACGCCGCAGCACTCTGCAAAAAATATAACACCAATCCTCGTGGTATCACTAAAAATCACATCAAAGAGCTTCGCAAACTGATCGGATTCAAGTAGGAAACTGACGTTGAAACGCTTCCTCTACATCGCCCTCCTATTTCAGTTCCTCGTTTTGTTAGGAACAGGAGTTCTGCGTTTTGTGATTCCTTTTAGCATCGAACTAAGCCGATTGCACATCTTCGCAGGTGCCGCGACCGGCACATTGATTCTCATCCATATTGTAGATCGGTTACGCCTTCTCAAACTCAAATTCAAACCACGCAACGGTAAAAAAACCTGGGTGATCCCTGTTGTCTCGCTCCTAGCATGTGCAGTGTTCTGGCTCGCCGCATGGTACGGCGCACCAGGAGTTTCTCATCTGATGAATCTCAGTTACGAGCAACGAAACCACGCTGCCATTTTCCGACTCCAAGACAACATCGCTAGCAAAGAAAACAGCTCGTTCCTGCGCACCGTCAAATTATCATCTACCGGCGCATCTATCGATATTGAATTGCTCTGGGGAAATAATCCCAACGGTTCAGCCGTCGCTATCTGGGCAGAAACCAAGTCGGGCAGTATTATCGAAACCCTCTACCTAACAGGATCACTAAAATACAGCGAGTCTCACGACTGGGAAGGGGGCACAGCTAAACGCGGCGAAACCCTCCCTGTCTGGCGCCACCGCTACACCGCCGTGTGTGGCGTCGATCCCTTTGGTGAGGTTGACCTCATTTCACAACCAACCGTCAACCACCAGTGGTTACTCGACCAGAAACTCGATGAAGCCAAAGAGGGATTTGTTATCTACGTCGAAGTCAATCTCCCGGGAGATCGCACCCCATCGATTATCTATGCTGCCAATATCGAACCTGAAACCCAGAACCCCTACACCCTACTCAACTTACTCGCTCACAGTGGCGGTAGCCAAAAAGATGGTGAACTGAACTACAACCTCAATGAGCTTCCCATGAAGCATGATATCATTGAACGTATTCTCTTAAAAACCCGCTGGAATCAGTAAAACCGACCCAAGGACAACATCATTTTTTTATTGGCGGTATCATCAAATCCAATAATCTCAATCAAGACAGCAATTTAACCTATCCATTTCCATCATGAAAACTATATCCACAATCTTACTCGCCAGCTTCTCCACTTGCTTATTTATCAGTGCCCATGAAGGACACAAACACGCCCCAAAAGGACACGCCTTCACTGAGGTTGTTCGCACCGGGCAAAATGCGTTCATCTACGAAACCACCCCCGGATTTGGAAAAATCCCCAATGGAGCCAAACTCGGCCCAACTCATGGAGGAGTCGCCGTTGACAAAAATGGACTGATTTATACCAGCACCGACGGCGAGCAATCTATCGCTGTATTCAAACCAGACGGTACTTTCGTGAAGGCAATGTCCCCCGAACTCAAAGGTATTCATGGGCTTAATATTGTCACTGAGGGGGACAAGCAGTTCATCTACTGCGCACAACTCAAGAAAAACCGCGTCGTAAAGCTCGACCTTGAGGGCAATATTACACTGACTATCCCCAACGAAAATACCGGAGAAATTCCCGGTGGCACTAAAGGCCTCACTGCCGTTGCTGCAGCACCAGATGGATCGATATTCATCAGCATGGGATACGGATCTAACAAAATCCATAAGTTCGATAAAACAGGCAAGCTCATCAAATCATGGGGCGGCCGAGGTAAGGAGGAAAAACTCTACAGCACACCTCACGGTCTTGGTATCGACATGCGCTATGATCAACCCCGCCTGCTGGTTTGTGACCGTGCCAAACGCCGCCTGGTTCACCTCGATCTGGACGGTAACTGGATCGGTGTGCACACCACAGGATTGCGCAGGCCATGCGCAGTTTCTTTCCATGGCAACCACGCTGCCATTGCCGAACTTGAGGCACGCGTTGCCATCGTCAACAAAGAAGGCAAAGTCGTTTCTGTCGTCGGCGACAACCCAAATAAAAAACAGTGGGCAAACTTCAGAGTAGCACCCGCTGACCAAAAATCTGGCATATTTACAGCCCCCCACGGACTAAGCTTCGATAAAGCTGGCAATCTTTACGTACAGGACTGGAATGCTACAGGCCGCCTCACCAAACTTAATCGAGTTCACGAGTCAGATTAACACATTGCTAAACAAAGACGAGCTGCATAGAATCATCAATCTAATTCACTAACAACTATGCCACGAGTCACTATCTCAGAACCGGGAAAGACCCCGCAGCCATATCGCTTTAAGTTGGAACGTAAGATCGTCAAGATCGGACGCAGCAGCGAGAGCGACATCATCATTGATTGTGGATCTGCTTCCACGAACCACTGCACGATGGAACGTGTTGATGGTGGTTATATCCTACGAGACAACGATTCAACGAATGGGATCAAGCAGGATGATACCTTAATGAGTGTCATCGACCTTTTCGACGACATGCAAGTTCTCATTGGCGATGTGCCGATGAAATTTCAGCTATCAGAGTCTGAGATTCAAGACATATCAGAGGAAGAATTCAGCACTCATCAAAAAAAGAAACTCCCTCCAAGTCACCCTAAAAAAAATGAGGTGACTCTGCCCCGCAAAACCTCACCGTCGCCCAGTACACCACGCTCACAGCGCCCGCTCCCAACGGTGCAAAAAAACACACCCCCTATGAATGCTTTCGTGGTATTCATCCTCATGATTGTCGCGATTGTCGCAGGTATGACGATACGCCACTACAAAGAAACCGGAAACATCCTACCTGTTATCTGGATGGAGGGAAAATCTGGCAAATTACCAGCCGACACTGCAATAAAGAAAGCATTAGACGAGGAGGAAAACGAGTAGTCGTAGCATGCCCTCATGTGGCCATAAACGTTTATAAGTTGTGCCAAATTCAAAATATGAACTCGCACAATTGAAACCATCACCACATGCGCCCCTAGCTATTTAGTCTGACACACATCACGGTCATACCTGCTATTTACGAGACCCTCATGAACACAGTTAGTCTTGGCCAGAGACCTATCCAGACTAAACCATCTCTGGCATCACCGCCTTCTCAAGCCATTCAGCAAGCTCAATCACACGCTCTGAACCAATCGGCGCAGAGAATAGAACTCCAAGTGTGAGTATACCGTCTCGGCCTTGTATGGACACTACTTCCAACGTTATAGCTGCTGCTATCTTGACGTGAAAATTCCTGACCACCGCGGATTTCACGGATTGCCTATGCGCGGTGTAAGATGCATTTGCCATCGTTCTTGCCACCTGAATAAGTTTAGGATTCTTCACTTCATCAATGATCACTTGACCTTTGCTATCAATCAGAAACATAGCACGCGCACCAAGGTTCTCCCTAACAATCAAACTGAACTCAGATAGACGATCAAATGATGGCCCTCGTGGATCACTCCTCTGACCAGATACAACTGCGCCATCTAGCTGCGCAGCATGCCCCAGCATACCACTACCCTTTGCGACCCGCTGAGCCTCTGCTAATGGGCTTTTCCGAGCTTGTCGCTGCTGCGGCAGCTCCTGCGGCGATAGATCCTCCACATGATCTGAACAAGATGAATCGCCAAAACCCTCAAAATCCTCGCCAAAACCGGCATCCATTACGCTGGCACCATCCACAGGCGCAGGAGTCATCAGATCCTCCGCCATGCGGCGCACCTCCTTGGCATCAAGCCATGACTGAACGTAATCCATTTGTTATCTGATGTAAGGTGAAAATTTAGCTTCAATCTCGGATCGCAAACCATCAAAAACTGCCAACACACTGGCACCCTCTTCCATCACCCCAGCAGGAAGACCTTTAGCACTGGCCTTAAGGAAAATATCTTCACGCGGAATGACATTTTTCATGACCATGTTTTGCGGCAGAAGATTCCTCAATGCTTGAACCGCCTCCAAGCTCTCCGCCAGATGATTCTGCACCATAGTCATAACGACCCCTAGGACATTCAACCGCGGGTTCACAACTCGCATACGCGTCAACGCCTCAAGCATTTTAGGTATCGACCGCACCCCCAACGGCTCAGCTTGCTGGGGAACAATCACCGAGTCACACACGGCAAGCACATCGGCGGTGACACCAAACAAACCTGCCGCCGTATCAATGATGCACACCTCATAGCCATCTGTAGCTGCCATATTAAAAAATGTCTTCACACGATGTATTGAGTCCCCAATACCACTACCTAGCTCATAATCACTGCTCTGCCCCGCTGGCACCAAACTCAGTGTTGGCATGCGAGTTGGAACAATAAGTTGATCAAACGGAACTTCATGATCTGCAATCACATCATAAAAACCATTGAGCTTACGCGATTGCCGGGTAAGCGACAGGCCTACCGATCCTTGAGGGTCCGCATCTACAAGCAACGTGCGCATGCCGCCCCGGGCAAAAGCGTGGGCAAGGTTTATCGATACGGTGGTTTTACCCACCCCTCCTTTTTGGCTGGAAACGGCTATCGTGATCACAATAATAAAAGCTGCCAGACTCTAGCGTGCACGCTCAGTATGACAAAAGTATTTTCTCCCAGAAAAGAAAATAATTTATCTACCCCCCTAAATCTCATCCATTTTTTTGGTGCATACTATGCAGATCCGTCTAGTATCGCGCCAACTATCCAATTTCCGTTTATTCCCAATGTTGATCCCCGCCCATGCACACCCCTATTATCTGCGCAAATCACTATGGGCAACCGGTATAGCAACCTCACTACTGGCCTTCAGTGCCTGCAAAAAGAATACCCCTCTCGATGCCAAAAATGAGACGCATGCAGATGAGCAAGAACAAACTGCAGTTAGCGTTGAAGAGAATAATCTCGGAACCAAGCAAAGCAGCTTACTTGCCACTGCCTCAAAGTCACCCATTCACTGGCAGCCCTGGAATAGCCGTGTATTCGAAAATGCTAAGCAAGACCATAAAACCGTCTTTGCTGTTATCGGATCAGGCCATGAACCTGAAACTTTGGCCGTGCTCGAGCAACTCAATCAGTCGTTACCCACTTGCAAAATCCTCAACAGCCACCATATCAATGTACTGATCGACAGTAGCCATGACCCGGCCATAGAGTTTTTTACGTCATCACTCTGCATGGCATCAGGTGATTATAAACAGGGTCCATTGTTAATTTGGTTCTCTTACAATGGACACCCAATATCCTGGAAATCAGCATACACATACAACGATGCTAGTATTTGTGAACTGATTTCCCGTATGTCTCATACCGTGCACCGCATGTGGAAAGATGATGCGGAATATGTTCTTAATAATAGCAAAGTAGACTTCAACAATAAATGGAGGAACGTCACTCACAAACAAGCCAACAAATGGAATAATCAATTCCCTTCACAGGCCATCCGCCAGATAGCGTCATACTACGACCCCACATCAAACAATATTGACAAAATAGGTAGGCTCAATGCCGCACGCTACATTAACTTGTTGATAAAAGCGTCCACCAGTGGTGCCAGCACCAAAAGCCAACAACTACGGTATGGAGGCATTGCCAGAATCTCTGCACAGAGCACTCTGATTTATGGCCTTATCGACCCGCTCGACGGAGGTGTCTACGATGGCGTGCAAAGAACCTCCCTCTCTCTACCAATTTTTGCTAAAAGCCTTAAGACCCAGGCTCTCAGCATGGCGGCCCTCTACAATCTCTATCAACTAACTGAGGATGAAATCTACCTAAAATCGGCAGACGACATCAAGGCATACACTGAAAAGAGCCTCAGACAATCCAGCGGCGACTATTCTCAAGGTATCGTGTATCAAAAAAACAACACAGTCGGCAATCAATGCACTTGGACACTAGAGGAACTGGAGACAGCACTAACAGAAGAAGAACTTCGTGTGTGTAAATACGCATTTGACATTCGTGGACTGGGTAACGTACCCCTCATCGATGATATTAACAGATACTATTTCAGGAAAAACACACTCACATGGAAGACCACCAGAGCTAAGCTAGCAAAAAAAATAAACCTCGACCGTAGCCAACTCAACACCCTGTTAGAATCCATCTTAAAAAAACTCAGCAAGATACGCACTGACCGAGGCCCCGTCATTTTTAGAGAAAATCTATGCTCTTCAAAATCGCTCTCACTATATACCAGCGCCCTAGTCACAGCCTACCGAGCTACAGGAGATGAATCCCACCTACAAGACGCTCTTAGGGTTATTGCACACATAAAAGAGAACTTTATAGGGGAGTCAGGCTGGCTCCATGAATCTAGGTTCTACGGTAAACTTTCATCGACTAAAGCAAGCGCCACGGCCCATGCACTCGTCTGCGATGCTGCACTTGACCTGCATGAGGCCACCTATGATCCAAGCTATCTACAAATGGCTCAAGAAATTCATACCCAGATGGGTAACAAACTCTCTGGTGAAGTGCTACATCCTCTCTACGAATATGATTTTTCCTTATTCCCTACTCACTACCGTGTAGCACACTCACACACTAGTACTAACATCAACAACTTCTCCAGTTGGGTAATCGCATGGTCAAATTCAAAAAGACTACTGAAATACGAAAATGATGCATATCTGAGAAAGCAAATGGTAGCATTGGAGAATAGTCTATCCAAACAAGTTAACCTGCCCGCAATCATGCTTGTAGATTACCTCACAGAATATTCAGCCCTCCAAAATGCGATAGTTTATCACCATGGGGAGGCAAATAAAGAACTTCATGCCACAGCAATTCGCCGTCCTTGCCAGATCATCATCATGAGCAAGAACACACATCCAGACCTGAATGAAAAAGTTCCCAAGGGCTCTGCTGCTGTGGTCTACCGAGGAAAACTCGTCGGCGTTACCAGCCAAGCGTCCGAACTCAGAAGCTGGCTGAAATAATTTAATTCTATAGTATAACACAAATATCATGCATAATTATTGGAAAACCATGTGCCTATCAACATTACTTTGCACGGCACTGCACGCTGACACTATTGTCCTGAAATCGGGCAAGAAACACATAGGACGAGTCATTTCTGAAAACTCAACAAGCTATCTCTTTGAAATCGATGTGACCGACTCCATCAAGGACGAACGTCGTATTCCAAAAGATAAAGTAAAAGAAATCATTCAGGAAAGCATCGAATCAAAGGACTTCAAGCTAGTTGCATCTCTGGTTCCCACGCGCGATCTCCAACCCGCCACCGCTTACCCAAAACGCATCAAAATCACAAAAACTTTTATTAGAAAGTTTCCAAACTCTAAGCATAACGAAAAAGTAAAAAAAATCCTCACTACTCTGGAAAATGAGCACAACACAATTGTAAACGGAGGAATCAAGCTAGATGGCCAGTTAATATCCCGCCAAGATAAAGAGGCAAACGCCTACGACATCGATGCGCGCATGTTATTACTCGACATTCAACGACATGCAGCCGCAAGACGCTACCATCAAGCACTAAGAAAATGGGAAGTTTTACAGTCGGATTACCGCAATTCAACATCTTTCAAAAGTGCCATACCCATCGCAAAACGCATCATCTACAGCTATCAAAAAACTCTCAAATCATTGCTGGATACCCTCGATGAGCGAGCAGCTGAACGCAAATCCGCCATGAGCAGTATGAGTGCTAATGATCGTGAACGCACCGAGCTAGCCCTGGTAGAACAACAAAGAAGATATGCAGCCCAGATAGGCAGAGAAAAAGCGAAGTCACGCATCAAATGGTTGACCGTCGATACCTATGACAAAGCATCAATTTCTCATAATTATCGACAGACAACCTCTTCGCTTAAGTCAATTGCCTCACTATCGAGAACCAAACAAAAAGAGCTCAAACTTGCTGGCCCAAGTTACCGTGACGCTTGGATGGCGCTCGCTAAAGGCGACCTTAAAGATGCCGAACTCCACCTCAAAACCCTGCAGTCACTCAGAATACCAAAACAATATTTAACACCTCTACAGACAAAGCTAAAAGAAAACCGCGCTGCCATGCAGATAGCAATTAAAGAGGCTAAGAAGAATGCCGAAGCAGAAAAATCACGACAGAACAAACTTAATAAAGAAGCTGCAGATGGAGTGGGAAAAAATAAAAACGGACAGACACAAGAGCCAAAACCATAAACAGCACCGATAACCCGCACACAAATTGGCATTGCTAATTGCCAACTAAATAGCCACTATGCTGGTGAGCCGACATGACCACATCCAACTCACAGAACCGCACTGCAAGCCAAGAACGGCAAACGGCTGAAACATCAATCAGTGTTGCCATCGACCTCGACGGCAGTGGCTCCACAGATATTTCCACCGGCATCCCATTTTTTGACCACATGCTCACCCTACTGGGCAAGCACAGCTTGATCGATCTTACGGTAAAAGCAGATGGCGATATCGATGTCGATGCACACCACACCGTCGAGGACACTGGTATCGTGCTCGGTGAGTGCATCCGCGAAGCGCTCGGCGATAAAAAAGGTATCCGCCGCTACGGTATGGCCTACCTGCCGATGGATGAAACTCTAAGCCGCTGTGTGATCGATCTCAGCAATCGACCCCACCTCGAATTTCGTGCCCCAGTATCCACTCCCGACGCTCCCAATCTCCCGTTTACCCTGGTCGAAGAGTTCTTCCGCGCGATAACCAATAACCTGCGGGCTAATATCCATGTTGAGCTTCTCTACGGTCGCGATGGCCACCACATTGCCGAGTCAATGTTTAAGGCACTGGCGCGCTCACTGCGCCAAGCCGCCGAGATCGACCCACGTGAAACCGGCATCCCCAGCACCAAAAAAGCACTCTAGCAGATGATCAAAGTCGGAATCGTCGATTACGGTCGTGGCAACATTCGAAGTGTAGAAAATGCCTTTCATGCCATTGGCGCGGATGCCGTGCTGATCCGTACACCCGCAGAATTAGAGAATATCACTCACCTCGTCGTTCCTGGCCAAGGAGAATTTGGTGACTGCGCAGCAAATCTCAAAAAACAAGGGATGTTTGCGCCGATCCAAGATTGGGCAGCGAAAGATCGCCCATTCCTAGGTATCTGCGTTGGATACCAACTGATCTTTGAACATGGAGAGGAGTCCCCAGATGCGGAAGGATTTTGTATTCTGAGAGGTTCAGTTAAACGCTTCCCTGATGTCGGACTGAAGATTCCCCACATGGGTTGGAACTCGGTCAAACTAACCGACCCCATGCACACGCTATGGAACGACATGCCGGATAACCCATTTTTTTACTTCGTCCACTCCTACTACCCGGAACCAAATGATACAGAATACATCGCGGCAACATGCGATTACGCTCTTCCATTTGCAGCCGCAGTGATTCGCGGCAATTTAGTAGCTACTCAGTTCCACCCAGAGAAAAGTCAGCACAACGGTTTAAGATTGTTGAGAAACTTCCTCTCCATGTGCAGCTAATCTGTGATTTATATTTAGGCTGGTGCCACCCTGAATAAGGCACCAAATGCTCTGCCACATATTTTACGGCAGACGTACAGAACATGGCACGTAAGATTATAGATCAGATATTATCTTAATCTGTGTATCAAAATCATATTATTCAGCAATTCATCATCACCATAAATGATGATGAAAAACTCCTATTCCATGATTTATATAGAAAATTTTGCAACTACTCCCGAAAGTCTGTGTTAATTATATTATACATTTCATTATGAAAATTATTCTCACCATCCTAGGCTCACTTGCCATCGCTTCAGCTCTCTCTGCTAAGGAGTTTTCCCAGCAAACCGTTCGCAGTACGAGTAATCAAATCGATCAGCTAGTCGCTGCCCATCTGCAGAAAAATGATGTTATGGCAAATCCGGTGATTGACGACGGCACTTTCGTCCGCCGCGCATATATCGCCATAACAGGCCGTATCCCCACCGCCGACGAAGCCCGCACCTTCCTTACCAATAAAGATACCAACAAACGACGCTCTTTGGTCGATGACCTAATTCACTCAAAAGGCCACGAGTCCACCATGTTCAACTTCTGGGCAGATCTACTCCGCCTGAAAACCAATGAGGAAAATTACGGACTCGGTTGGCACGTCTGGATCCGCAAAGCCGTGGAAGACAATATGCCATATGACAAATTCGTCCACGCCATGATCAGCTCAGAGGGAACCGCTGCTGACAACCCCGCCGTGGGCTATTACGTCCGCGACCGCGGTATGCTCTTAGACAACATCAGTAACACCGCACAGGTCTTCCTTGGCACTCAAATCGGCTGCGCCCAGTGCCACGACCACCCGTTCGAGGACGTCACTCAAAAGCAGTATTACGAATTCGCCGCCTTCGCCGGAGGCACAGTCTACAGGAGCCAAGCTGCTAATGACCTCGTTCGCAAAATGACCATGCACACCATGAAGGAAAATGGCGCTAACATCAGTGACCGACGCAACAAGAAAAAGCGTGGAAACAATATGGGCATGGCAAAAAAAACAGGCCGCGACTACGCCAATATCTTCAAATACTACCAGCGCAATTCCGTCACAGACAGCCCTAGCCAAAAGCTCAAACTCCCGCACGATTACCAATACAACGACGGCAAACCCGGTGAAGTCGTCGCCCCAAAAACGTATTTCGGTGCCTCCGTCAGCAACGTCAAACCCGAAGAACGCCGCAAGGTCTTTGCCGACTGGATCACCAGCCGCGATAACCCCTACTTCACCAAGGTCATCGTCAACCGCCTGTGGTCCGAAGTCTTTGGCCGTGGCATCGTCGAACCCGTCGACGACTGGTCGGAGACAACCACCGTCTCCCACCCCGAACTCATCGACTACCTCAGCAAGGTAATGGTTGCCACCGATTACGATGTGAAGCAATTCATGCGCGTGCTCTACCACACCCGCCTGTTCGAAAGCGCCGTCGCCGCACAGGAAGCAAAAATGGGCGCAAGCTTCGATTTCCGTGGACCAGTCCTGCGCCGCATGTCCGCCGAGGAAATCCACGACTCGTTCATCACTCTCGAGTTCGGTAATAAAGACAGCACCGTCAACCGCAAGATGGAGACCCAATGGGAAAGCTACGTTGAAAGCACCAAAAAACTCTTCAGCATGCCCGTCACCCAGCTCATCGCCCTGAACAAAGCGACCGATCAGGCAGAAAAAAAATTCTACGCCGACCGCTCCGCCGCTCGTAAGCTCAAGGTTGCCATGGATAAAGCCAAAGCCGAAGGCAATACCGAAAAAGCCAACAAGCTACAGGCCGAACTGCGCCAAAAATACTCCAAAGCAAAACGTAAATCTGACTCAATGAGCATGCAAGGAGGCCAGAGCGCCATGGTCAGTATGGTCATGCAACGCGCCCTTCGCAGCCGCGGAAGTCTCACCCTTCGCGCATCTGAAAAAGCCGCACCGTCTAGACCAGAAGGATTCATGCGCCAGTTCGGATCCTCTGACCGCGAGGCCCCCGAAGGCTCTCACACCCAGGCATCCATCCCACAGGTTCTCACCCTGCTCAATGGCCGTGAAGTATCCTCCATGACCGATGGCAAAGGCCTTCTCGCTCGCAACCTACGCGATGCAAGATCATCCTCTGAGAAACTTAACACCCTGTTCCTCTCCATCTACGGCACCATGCCCACAGCCGGCGAGCGCCAGCGCTATGGCCCCATGATGAATTCAACACGCGATGTTCAGGCGCTCTCTAAAGCCATGATCAACTCCAAACGCTTTCTCTTTGTCCAGTAACACATATCCTTGGCCTACTCTTAATCGTACACGTAATCTTAACCTCATCTTCCCATGTCCCATAATCAACTCGACGAACTCTCACGCCGCGGATTCCTCGCAACCACCGCCAAGTCATGCTTCGGCCTGACCATCGGTGGAGCCGCAGCCAATTTCTTTTCCTCACAAACAGCATCCGCTGCACCCAAAGTGCTCGCAGCAGGTGGAGGCCAAGCGAAAAGCGTAATCTACCTCTTCATGTCCGGCGGCATGACCCACATCGATACCCTCGACCCTAAGTCAAGCGCCAGCTCCGATGTCCGGGGTGACACCAAATCCATCGGCACCAACGTCAACGGCATCCAACTCGGCCACACTCTGCCCAACCTAGCCAAACAAATGGACAAAGTCGCCCTGATCCGCTCGATGACTTCCACCCAAGGCGCCCACGCACAAGGAAGGTATTTCATGCGCACCGGCTATTCCCCACGTTCTAGCATCGTACACCCGGCACCAGGCGCGTGGACCAACCAGCTGATGGGCGACACCGGCAAACAAATCCCCGACTACATCACCGTGAACTGCGGTAGCGGTCACCCAGGTGCCGGATTTATGGAGGCCAAATACGGTCCACTTCCCATTGGCGATGCCATGGCAGGCCTGCAAAACAGCAAACCTGCAAAGTACACCAATGAGGAACAATTCCACAAGCAACTCGATCTCCGCAAACAACTCGACCAAGAGTTCGACCAGAAATACGCCAAAGGCCAAAAGCATGTGCGCGACTACAGCCAAGCATTCGAGGCAGCCGTCAAGCTGATGAAGTCCAAGGACCTCGAAGCCTTTGATCTCAGCCAAGAAGGTAAGGCAGCCCATATGCTCTACGGCCCAAGCCGCTTTGGAAAAGGTGTCCTGCTCGCACGCCGACTCGTCGAGCGTGGCGTCCGCTTCGTCGAAGTGGAATACAGCGGATTCGACTGGCACAACGACTTTGCAGGAGAAATGGAAAGCAAGATGCCCGCTCTCGACCAAGCACTCGCCGGCCTACTCAAGGACCTCGAGGTCAAAGGCCTGCTCGACAGCACCCTCGTCGTGCTCGGCACCGAGTTCGGGCGGTCTCCTAAGATCAACAGCAACGCCGGACGCAACCACTATCCAAAAGCCTTCTCCACCCTCATGGCAGGTGGCGGCATCAAGGGCGGCCAAGTCTACGGTGCTACCGACAAAACAGCAGCAGCCGTCATCAAAGACAAAGTCTCCGCACCCGACTTCAACGCCACCATCGGCCACGCCCTCGGCATCGCGCACGACAAAGTCATCTACTCGCCAACAAAGCGCCCATTCCGCATGGGTGCCCGCGAAGGCAAGCCGATCACCAAGCTGTTCACGTAGGGAGCGTGGACAACATGCCCTCCGTAGCTTCACGCGAAGGAGGGTCCTGTCGCCCGGCAACATGGGCTCACTCATGTATAGCTACTCCACATGAGTAGACAGTGGACAGGATTGTCCACACTCCCTAGCATGCTTCCATGAAAACACACTCGCTCACACTTTTCATCATAGCCAGCATCATCGCCCTTACCCCCACGGTGTCCGCCCAGAAAGCCGCACCCAAGAAAAAGAAAGCCACCGGCTACGCTGCCTCCGTCCCCAAGGCCACCCACTCTGCTGTCCGCTACGGAACACACGATCGCCACATCCTCGACTTCTGGAAAGCCAAGTCGGACACCCCCACCCCACTCGTCCTTGTCATCCACGGCGGTGGCTGGTCAGGTGGCAGCAAGGAACGCCTCGACCGCTTCGCCGATACCCAGGCACTGCTCAAAGCAGGCATCTCAGTCGTCGCTATCAACTACCGCTTAATGAGGCACTCCCAGGATGTCTCCCCACCTGTCAAGGCACCGCTTCACGACGCCGCCCGTGCCCTACAATTCGTCCGCAGCAAAGCTAAGGAGTGGAATATCGATCCATCACGCATCGGAGCCGCCGGTGGATCCGCAGGCGCCTGCTCCAGCCTCTGGCTCGCCTACCACGACGACCTCGCTGACCCGAAAAGCAAGAACCCGGTGGCACGCGAATCGTCCCGACTCCACTGCGCCGCCGTCATCGGCCCACAAACGACCCTCGACCCAAAACAAATGGTCGAATGGACGCCGAACAGCCGCTACGGCGGCCACGCATTCGGCAAAAAGAACTTCGCTGAGTTTCTAGCCGATCGCGAAAAAATCCTCCCATGGATCGCTGAGTATTCCCCCTACGCCCTAGTCAGCAAAGGCGACCCCCCAGTCTACATGATCTTCAACAACACCCCAGGCATCGGCAAAGAACAAAAAGACCCAACCCACACCGCCAACTTCGGAGTCAAACTCCAGGAACATTGCCACAAGCTAGGGCTGGAATGCCAAGTCGTCTACCCCGGTGCCCCGGACGTCAAACACAAGTCCCCCACCGACTACCTCATCGCCATGCTCACTCGCTAAGGAGGGGCGACACTCCTGTCGCCCGGCAACCCTAGCCACTCATGCATGAATAATTCACAAGGATAGACGGTGGACAAGAGTGTCCACCCTCCCTATCCCCTAAAACTTCGCTGCCGCGGCTGCCTTCAACTCCTCTGCCTTATCCCTTTCAGGTGCTGCACCCCGTGCCATGTCGGGCTTGCCGCCGCCTTTTCCTCCGGCGATGGGGCCGAGTTCCTGGATGAGTTTTCCTGCTGCGAGACCGTTCGCCTGTGCCTGGCTGCCACAAAAGGCACCGAGGTGGAGTCGGCTGCCGTCATCAACAATCAGGAATGCAGCGCCTTCGAACTGTTTTTTCTTCAGTCCGTTGAGTAACTCCTGAAGCAAATTGGCTGGGCCTTCAAAAACCTCAGCGATGTTGCCACCACTTTCTAACAAACCAGCAAGAGCCTCGTCCGCCATTTTTGCGGCGGCACCTGACTGGGCTTTCTTGAGTTTTTTCTCGGCACTCACTCCTGCGGCACGCAACCCCTCGATATGCTGCCTGAACTGCTTGAAAGTGGCGTTGATCTGATGAAAATCACCACCCTCAACGAGCATGGCTCCCATAATGTGAGGAAACTGGGGAAACTCAACTTTGTCTTCACCCAGTTCAGCGAGTGCGGCGTTTGCTTTATCCAGCTTCGTGCGTAGTTCATCGCCTTCGGCATCGGCGTGTTCGACTTGCTCGCCCATCCACTGCCAGGCGGCCTCGCCGCAAACGGCTTCTATCCGGCGAATGCCGGATGCGATCGCACCTTCGGATTTGATTTTGAAAATACCTAGGTCCGCGGTGTTTTTTACGTGGGCTCCACCACAAAGCTCCATTGAGTAACCATCTAATTGACCGGCCTCACCACCGACCTGCACAACACGTACAACGTCGCCGTATTTATCACCAAAGAATTGCTGGATGTCTTTACGACCTTGAATACTAGCATGCTCAACTTCGGTCCATGAGACGGTGTCGCCGGCACCGATCCATGCGTTGACCTTTTCCTCGATAGCTTCGAGCTTATCATTGGAAACAGCTCCGGAGTTGAAGTCGAAACGCAGTCGGGTCCGACTCACTAGCGATCCTTGCTGCGATGCGTCCTCGGAAACAATTTCATGCAGTGCCAGGTGAAGTAAGTGGGTGGCGGTGTGATGTGCTTCGATAGGTCGACGTCGATCGGTTTCCAAGCTAAGCGTGATTGTGTCGCCTACGATGATATTTGCTTCTATCGAAACCGAATGCGCACGTGCCTCACCGAGCTGCTGAACTGCAGCAACGTGAAATCCCTCACCATCGTGCGTGAGCGTTCCTTGGTCGCCCATCTGCCCACCCATCTCGACGTAAAACGGTGTCTTGTCCGTAATGACTAACAGGTGATCAGGCTGCTGGTGAATTTCCAGCACTGTGGCTTGAGTTTCATCCTCTTCAAATCCCGTAAATTCCGTCACCGCATCGGTGGAAATATCGGCAGCTCGGACAAGCTCACGTGTTCGGGCAGCGCGACCTTTCTCGCGCTGCTCTTCCATCAGCTGCTCAAATTTCTCCATGTCCACCTTGAGTCCGCGCTCGGCACAAAGCAACTCGGTAAGGTCGATGGGAAAACCGAACGTATCGTAAAGCTGGAAGGCATGTTCTCCAGCCAACTCCGGTTCTTGATCTGTATATTCGTGCCAAGCCCCATTTAAGAATTCGGTCTCTGAAAATGAGACAACCACCTGAGCTCCATCAACCTCTTTCTTACATAAAAGGAATCTATTCAGTTCTACGTAATCTGGTACGTTATCTTCTCCATCTGGAATTACATTGTCGGCAATCCCAACAAAATTACAGGTTTGATCAGATAAAACTTTGTTTAGGGACTCCACATAAAATCCTTCGAATAACTGAAGCCCTCTATCAAGCGTCTCGTTAAAACTCGTTTCCTCGCGTTCGAGATTCTCCTTAATGGCATCAGCCCGCTCGGCGAGTTCGGGGAAAACACCCGACATCTGCTCGACCAGCGTATCGACCAGTTCAGGCATGAACGGTTTATCACCGGAAAACCCGAGTGTCCTGCCATAGCGTACGGCACGACGCAAGATTCGGCGCAACACGTAGTTACGACCGTTGTTTCCTAACAAAATACCATCCGCGAGCGAGAACGACAGCGTTCGAATGTGATCGGCAATCACGCGGAAAGCAATCGCCTCCTTCATCTCGTCGGACAGCGCTGCCTTGTCGGCATCCACCGATTCCGGGTAGATGTCGTTGTATTTTCTACCGCTGAGTTCCTCCAGCTTACGGAAGATCGGCTGGAAGGCATCGGTCGCGTAGTTGGTGGGTTTTTTGGAGAAATCCTTAAAGCCGTTCGTGCCCTGATAGATAGAAACGGCACGCTCGAAACCCATGCCGGTATCAACATGTTTAGCGGGAAGATCGCGGAACGATCCATCGGCCTCGGCATTGTATTGAATGAACACGAGGTTCCAGATCTCGATGCAGAGATCGGAGTCCATGTTGACGAGTTTGCCATCGGTATCGCCATTTGGTGTTAGATCGACGTGCAGCTCCGAACACGGACCACAGGGACCAGTCTCACCCATCATCCAGAAGTTGTCCTTCACGTTGCCGTTAACAATCTGGCGCTTCGGATCGCATCCCTGTTTTTCAAACAAAGCCGCCCAAAAATCATAGGCTTCCTGGTCGAACTGCCCAGGGTCACCTTTACCCGGCATATAGACGGTGGCGTAAAGCCGATCGGCGGGAAACCCCCAACGTTCAACCACAAGCTCCCACGCCCACTCGATGGCCTCCTTTTTAAAGTAATCGCCAAACGACCAGTTACCGAGCATCTCGAACATCGTGTGGTGGTAGGTATCGTAACCGACATCCTCCAGATCGTTGTGCTTACCACCGGCACGAATACACTTCTGGGTATCGGCCGCACGTGGTGGCGAGTAAGGTGCTTTTTCCGTTCCTAAGAAATACGGCACAAACTGGTTCATGCCCGCATTAGTAAACAGCAGTCCAGGGCTCTGCGGCATCAGCGAAGCCGAGGGCACGATGGTGTGTTGCTTTTCCTTGAAGAAATCGAGGAAGCTTTGGCGGATTTCAGAAGCGGTCATGGTGATGGGGGTGATCGGTGGTCGGTCGCAGCGATTGGCGCTGATAAGGGAAGATGGGGACAGAGTAAAGTCTCAGTTGCTCAAGCCATTGAGCAGATCTTGCCAGGATTCCGACTCTTGAGCGTAGGTAAACAAGGGTGCACGGGTTGCGAGCTGCTTTTTCAGCAGGGCGTAAAACTCCAGGCCATTGGCTGTTTTTTCTAGCATGTTTACTAGTGCGCCCAAGTCATTCGATGGAAACAGTCCCGCGTAATCCTCGCCCAGCATGCCGATATTTCCAGAAATGGCACTGGCGACCACTGGCAATCCCATAGTGACTGCCTCGCAGATGGCATTGGCACCACCCTCTTGAAATGAGGTGTTGAGTAGAACTCCGGCGCTCGACATCGCATCGAGCATTGTGTCGTGAGAAAAGATTCCGTGTTCGATGACGTTCTCTGAGCCGGTCGATGTGCATTCGCCGTAGTGATGAATTTCCAATGCTGGGGAGATTTTCTCCGCAGCAGCATGCGCGAGTTCAGGATTTTTTTCCTGCCGCATGTTACCGGCCATCATAATTTTAAAACCATCCTTACTGGGCGCATGTAGCAATCCTTCTGGAAGTGTCACACTGGGATGGATAACACATGTCTTTTCCCTAAAAATTTTAGGCACTTGTTTCAGCGATGCTTCATGCAGCACCACCAGACGCTCAGCCAACATCATCGAGGCCCACGCTGCAGAATCTTCATCACTACTATCCGGATGATTAATATCCGTTCCTGTTAGGATAATAATCAATTTCGAGCTCGGATTAAGTTCACAGAATCGCACAATGGCATTCGCACTCTTCCGAGCATTAAGGGCAATCATGACCTCCGCCTCCTCACCAGAATATTCCCGCTCACTATAGGTCACCCGATATCCGCCACCACTCAAAATTTTTCCCAACCGCACCGCCGTAACAGAATTACCCTGACCTGTATGATCAGCGTATGGTGAGTGAATCAATAGATTGGACATAAATAAACGATGTACTTGCAGTAGCAGGATTATCCCATGTGGCTATGGAGGGTGCAAATACAATCACGCATCATCCCGTTTTGTGCTGTTCAATCCATGAGTGATTTAGAGAATGGTTTTTATGGCTATTCGGATATTTATTTTCTCCCTGCTCTGCACCGCTTCAGCTATCGCTAACGATAAACCCAACATCCTCTGGATCACCTCCGAGGACAACGACTACGGCTGGCTCGGGTGTTACGGAAACAAGCAGGCAAAAACTCCCCGACTCGATAAGCTTGCCGCCGGAGGACTGCTCTTCAAACACGCCTACTCAAATGCACCCGTCTGCGCCGTCGCGCGCTCAACGATCCTGAACGGCGCCTACGCCCCCACCATGGGCACCCAACACATGCGCAGTCGGCACGCCATTGCCAAAAAATACAAACCTTACGTTTCCTACCTCAAGTCCCAGGGATACTACTGCACAAATCGATCAAAAACCGACTACAACTTCGCCGGTAACGACAAGGCCATCTGGGACGCATGCTCAGGAAAAGCCCACTACAAAAACCGACCGAAAGGCACTCCCTTCTTCTCCATCTTCAATCTCACCGTCTCCCACGAGAGCTCACTGTTTAACCGTAAGAAGAAATCTGGCAAAACCAGACTCGATCCCGCCAAAGTCACACTCCGCCCCTACCTTCCCGATCTCCCTGGCATTCGCAGCGACGTTGCCCACTACCACGACATCATTACCAACCTCGATTCCCAGATCGGAAAAATCCTCGACAACCTCGCCGCCGACGGGCTCGATGAAGACACCATCATTTTCTATTACGGCGATCACGGTGGCATCACCCCACGTGGCAAACGCTACCTTAAAGACACCGGCACCCACATCCCGATGCTGGTGCATGTCCCCAAAAAATGGCAGCATCTCTCACCCTTCAAGCTGGGAAGCAAAATCGACGAAACAGTTGCATTCGTCGACCTCGCCCCCACTCTGCTTTCGCTGATAGGATTGGAAAAACCCGAGCAGATGCAGGGACGTGCATTTCTGGGCTCCAAGCGTGTCGCACCCGGCGAGGATGATGTCGTTTTCCTCTACGCCGATCGGTTCGATGAAATCTACGGCATGCGCCGAGGCATCACCGACGGACGCTGGAAATACATCCATCGGTTCACTCCTCACCTGCCTGCCGCGCCCTACAGCTATTATCAATTTGGTCAAGACGGATGGAAAGATTGGCAGAAAGCCTGGAAAGACGGCAAACTAACAGGTCGATATAAAACCACATGGGAGCCCAACCAGCCAGTCGAGGAGCTCTTCGATACACACGCCGACCCGTGGGAGGTTAAAAACCTCGCCACTGATCCAGCGCATGTTGAACGTTTGCAGGATATGCATGCACGCCTCAAACAAACCATGATCAATGCAAACGACACCGGCATTATCCCAGAACCCATGTTCAGCGATCTCACAGACGGTAAAACCATTACCAACTACGCCGCCTCACGGAAAAAAGACATGCCCGCACTCGTCGATCTGGCATTCAAGGCATCTGCCCGAAATCCCAAAAACTTGCCACAATTTATCTCGCTGCTCAAATCAGAGGACCCGGTCCAACGTTATTGGGCGACTCTCGGCTGCGTGATCCTTGGCAAAAAATCCTCCACCGCGGAAAACGATCTGAATCAATTACTCGACGACAAACACTCCGCCATCCGCGTGCAGGCAGCTTCCGCCCTTATTAAAGTCGGCAAACAAGAAACCGGAACATCTGCACTGCTAAAGGAACTCCGCCGTGACAATAACGAGTATTCACAACTCAACCTCATCAACACCTTCAAACAACTCAACCTGACGAGCAAAATCCCTGACGAATGGTTGGATGAGGTCCTGAAAAAGAGAAAAGGCAAAAGCTACCTCAAACGCCTCGCCCAAAAGGTCAGAGATGAGCGTTCAGGCAAGGACAAGTAGCAGCTCAAAAAAAAACCATATTTTTTGTCACAAACTAACTCCGTCACCTCAATAGGGATTAGATCAAATACCTTCATTGATTAAGAATCTTGGGAATTCTTCTAACGATTCACAATTAGACGGTATTACACCACTAACTTCAGTCACCAAACTATCATGAAAACAGGAAAACTCATCAGTCTCACACTCGCTTTCGCCGCTCTGTTCTTGCCGCTTTGCCATGCGCAAGAGGATGCCGCCAAACAACGCACCCAAGCCGAGAAGCTGACCAAACAAGGCAACTACAAAGAGTCCCTCGAGATTTACAAAAAGCTCCTCGATGGAAAAGGTGATGCCAAAACCGGACAAGTCCTCTCGCACGCCTACAGCAACTTACAACAACTCCGGCGCACAGCAGAAACTGATGAGCTCATTGAATCCGCCGTTACCAAACACCAGAATAACACCCAATTACTCATCACGGCTGGCAACCAATACATTAACATTACTCACTACGGCTACATCGTCGCCGGAGAGTTCCAACGCGGCCACCACCGCGGTGGTGGTCAGTATAGCATGACCACTGAGCGCGACCGCGTGCGCGCCCTACAAATCCTCACTCAGGCGCTCAACAACGATCCAGACGACGCCCAAAAATCTCGGATCTACACCTCCATCGCGCGAGCTCTCATGATGAACAGCAGTAACCAAGGGGCGTGGCGTCTGCAAAAGCTCACCGACCTCACCAAACTTCCAGACATAGAACCTGGGAGCCGCTGGCATCGTGGCGGACGTAACCCGCAAGGAGCACCCGTCGATACTGAGGGCACCCCTCTCTACTATCAACTCCCTGAATCATGGGATGCCGCAAAAAACGACGGCGAACGTTGGCGTTTTTGCCTGCACCAAAACAAGCAGACCATGCAGTGGGCGCAATTCCTGCACAGTCAGTTCGGCGTCGGCACTATGCGTAGCTTCGGATGGTTCTCCGGTATGGCAATGGACGACCAGAAGGGCATCCTCCAGTTGCACACACTAGCCGACGACGAAACTGTCGCCAAGCTCGCCAATGGGGTGAAGCGCTTCAAGCTGCCCGACGATCAGAACTTCATCCGCATCTATCGCGAGCTGTCAAAAACCGATCCCCATGCCGCAGACCGCCTCATCCAGATCTACCTCGATCGCCGTCAGCACGAAAAAGCCGTCGTGCTCCTGAAGGAAACCATCGAACAATTCCCTAAAGACAACTCACTCAAAGACCGCAAAAAACTACTCAAGCAAATCATCGGAAATTGGGGTCGCTTCGAACCGAGCAGAAATGCTTATCCCGTCGGAACAGAGCCATCCATCAACTACGTTTTCCGCAATGCCAAGTCAGTCACCCTAACCGCTCGCGAGGTCGATATTAACGCAATTATCGACAACGCTTGGGACTACCTGCAAGGCAACCCCGCCCAGCTTGATTGGCAGAAGTTCAGATGGAGCAACCTCGCCGATGAACTCGTCAGCGGTGGTAAACAAAAATTTCTCGGTAAAGAAGTCGGCAAACGCACCCACGATCTCAAGCCACGCGATCACCACTGGGACACCCGTGCCACACTCAGCGTGCCAACCAAAAAAGCCGGCGTCTACCTCATTTCCGCTCAACTTGAGAATGGTGTCACTGCGCACACCGTCGTTTGGGTCGATGCCCTGACATTGGTGAGGAAAGACATCAAGGACGGCGAGCTCTTTTACGTCGCGGATTCCGTCACCGGAAAACCCGTGGCAGGCGTCAAACTTGATTTCCTCGGATTCGATCAGGTCAGACTGAAAAATGGCGATAAAAAAAGGAGATACGATGTCATCACCAAGTCCGCCCCCCGCACCTCCGGCAAGGATGGCACGGTTTTCATTAAGAACGGTGAAATGGACAACAAGTATCAGTGGATGGTCCGCGCCAAATCAGACAAGGGGCAGGCGTTCTTTGGTTTTGGTCGAATCCATTCCTACATTCGCAATCATGGCACACTCAGCAATACAAAAGCATTCGGTATCACTGACCGACCTGTCTATCAGCCGAAGCAAAAAGTATTTGGTAAGTTCTGGTATCGTCAAGCAAGCTACGAGCTTAAGGATGTTTCTACGTATGCAGGGAATCAATACACAGTCCACATCAACGCCCCCGATGGTGCTGAAGTTTACAAATCGGGTCTCCTGACTGCCGATGCCTATGGCGGCGTGCAGTACACATACGAGCTCCCAGAGGACGCCAAACTCGGCAGCTACCGCATTATCCTTCGCCGCGGCAATTCCCACCTCGGCTCACACCATTTCCGTATCGAAGAATACAAAAAACCCGAATTCGAGGTCGTCGTCGATGCCCCCAAGGACGCCGTTAAGCTCGGTGAAAAATTCTCCGCCACCGTAAAAGCCAATTACTACCACGGAGCACCGGTCGCCGAGGCGAAGGTGAAGGTCAAGGTCATGCGCACCCGCCACAACGACAAATGGTTCCCCGTCGGCCGCTGGGACTGGCTCTACGGCAACGGCTACGGCTGGCTCGATATCGAACGTCCATGGTTCCCTGGCTGGGGACGCTGGGGTTGCGGTTGCCCTAGCCCATGGTGGTGGCACCGCGGCGGCGAGCAACCTGAGATTGTGTTAGAACAAGAAATAGAAATAGGCGCCGATGGCACCGTCAAAGTCGAAGTCGATACCGCTCTCGCCAAGGCCGTTCACAGCGATACCGATCATCAATACACCGTCACCGCAGAAGTGGTCGATGCCTCACGCCGCACCATCGTCGGTAATGGCAAAATCATCGCCGCTCGCAAGGCCTACAACGTCAGTGTCTGGCTCGACCGTGGATACGCCAACGTCGGCGATCCGATCAATGCAAGCATCGCATCACGCACCGCTGATGGAAAGCACGTACCTGCCTCTGGCAAGCTCACCCTCTACCGTATCACCACGGACAAGGACGGCAAGGTGGCTGAAAAAGAAGTCGAGGCTTGGAAAATAAAAACCACCGCAGACACCAATGCCACCCACAAGTTTCAGGCAGGAAATGCCGGCCAGTACCGACTCGCCGCTACGCTGACAGATACCAAAGGTCGGAAAATCGAAGGTGCCATCCTGTTTACAGTCCGTGGCGACGGCGAGGTTGCCGATGGTTTCCAATATAACAACATCGAACTCATCGCTGATAAGCGCACCTACACGAATGGTTCGACTGTCAAACTGCTCATCAACACCAAACGACCTAACAGCACCGTACTACTCAGCCTGCGCGGCGGAATTGAGCACCGTATCCTCAACATCGCCGGGCAGAGCACCACGGTGGACATCCCTGTCTCACTCAAGGACATGCCCAATTTCTTTATCGAGGCAGCCACGGTATCCGACGCCCAGGTGCACACCGCTGTCAGAGAAATCATCGTGCCACCCGAAAAGCGCGTTCTCAACGTCGCCGTGCTCCCAAGTGGTGATCGCTTCAAGCCGCGCGCCGAAGGCAAAGTCAAAGTCCGCGTCACCGACCAGCATGGCGAACCCGTCAAAGGCTCACTCGCTCTGACTATTTACGACAAGTCACTCGAATACATTTCCGGCGGCAGCAATGTCGCGGACATCAAAACCTTCTTCTGGAAATGGCGCCGCCACTTCAGCGGTGGTTACGCCCACACAGGCGCCCACTACGAGCGTAATGTCGTCAGACGAAATGCCGAGAGCATGAGAACACTCGGTGCCTTTGGTCACTCACTTGCTGATTTTGCTGATGCCCAAGGTGGTGGTGCCAGAGGCATGCTCAGAGATGCAATCATGGAAGAATCCGCTGAAATATCCTTGGCTAGCGCTGCTGCACCTGAAGCACCCAGGGCGAAGATGGCAAGGAAATCAAAAAACGATAACGGTGATAAGGAAAATGGTGATGGCGGTGCTGGAGCTGCGCCCGCCGTCATGATCCGCAAGGATTTCGCTGACCTCATCAAATGGATCGGTTCCGTGGAAACGGACGACGACGGCGTTGCCGAAGTCCCGGTCACCTTCCCCGATAACCTCACCACTTGGAAAATTAAAACCTGGGCGATGGCTCACGGCACCCGCGTCGGAGAAGGCTCCGCCGAGGTGATTACCTCCAAGGATCTCATCATCCGTCTGCAAGCACCCCGGTTCTTTGTTGAGAAGGACGAGGTCGTGCTTTCCGCCGTGGTGCACAACTACCTCAAGACCGATCAGAACGCCTCCGTCTCACTCGAGCTTGAAGGCGGAACCATGAAATCCAACTCACCCCTCGAGCAAAAGCAACTCATCAAAGCCGGTGGCGAAACCCGCATCGACTGGCGCTGCAAAGTCACTCAGGAAGGCACTGCCATCGTACGCATGAAAGTCATCACCGAGGACGACTCAGATGCCATGGAAATGACCTTCCCAGTCTACGTTCACGGCATACTCAAGCAGATGGCATGGAGCCGCGTCATCGCGCCTAACAAAAATAGCACCGCTATCACCGTGAAGGTGCCCGCCGAGCGTCGCCCGGAGCAGACACGCCTCGAAGTCCGCTACTCCCCAACCATCGCCGGCAGCATCGTTGATGCCCTGCCCTACCTCGTGGAATACCCCTACGGCTGCACCGAACAAACGCTGAACCGCTTCGTCCCCACCGTCATCGCCCAGAAGCTCATCAAGGAAATGGGCATCGACCTGGAAGATGTGAGAAACAAACGAGCCAACCTGAATCCACAGGAAATTGGTGACGACAAGGTGCGCATGGCACAGTGGAAACGCTGGCAACGAAACCCGGTGTTCTCGGAGAAAGAAGTCAACAAAATGACTGCCGAAGGCATCAAGAAGCTAGCCGAAATGCAGCTCACCGATGGTGGCTGGGGCTGGTTCTCCGGCTGGGGCGAGCGCTCCTACCCACACACCACCGCCGTGGTTGTTCACGGAATGCTCATCGCCAAGAAAAATGGCGCCAGTATCCCCGACGGCATGATCAAAAGCGGCGTAAACTGGCTGAAAAATTACGAGGCGAAAGAAACCGAACGCATCCGCATGTGGAAAAAGCGCAAGACGAACACCAAACAATACGCCTCGTCCATGGATGCCTTCGTTCGACTCGTGCTCGCCGAGGCAAACACGAAAGATAAAGACGCCAATTCAGCGGATGAAATGCTTGGCTACTTGTTCCGCGATAAAAACCACCTGCCAGTTTATGCCAAAGCCGTCGCCGGCATGGCACACCACCTCGCCGAGCAAAATGACAAGCGCGATGCCATCATCCGCAACATCGAACAATTCCTCGTGCATGATAACGAGAACCAGACCGCCTACCTCAAAATGGGTAATGGCTCTTACTGGTGGTATTGGTATGGCTCGGAAATCGAAGCACACGCCTGGTATCTCAAATTATTGGCAGCCACCAAACCCAAGTCGAAGCAGGCCCGCGGTCTGGTGAAATACCTCATCAACAACCGTAAGCACGCAACTTACTGGAACTCCACCCGCGACACCGCGTATTGCATCGAGGCGATTGCCGACTACATGCGTGCCAGCGGCGAAAATAATCCAGAAGCCGAAGTCACCGTTAGCGTTGATGGTAAAAAGATTAAAAGCGTAAAAATCACCAAGGAAAACTTGTTCAGCTACGACAACAAAGTGGTCCTCGCAGGTGATGCGCTAGGCACAGGTGAACACAAAGTTGAGATTTCAAGAAAAGGAAACGGCGCTCTCTACACCAATGCCTACCTCACCGTATTCACCAAAGAGAACTTCATTAAGAAGGCCGGACTGGAAGTCAAAGTCGATCGCGCCTACTACAAGCTGGAACGTATCGATGCCACCGAGTCCACCGCTGGAACAAGCGGTCAGGTCGTTGACCACAAGGTGGAAAAATACAAACGCATCCCACTCAAACGCGGCGACATGCTCACCAGTGGTGACCTCGTCGAAGTCGAGCTGCACATCCACAGCAAAAACGACTACGAGTATCTGATGTTTAACGACTGGAAACCGGCCGGACTCGAATCCGTCGAAGTCCGAAGCGGCTACACCAGTGCGCACAAGTCCGGCATGCACGCCTACATGGAAATGCGTAACGAGAAGACCTCCTTCTTTGTCCGCCAGCTCGCCCGCGGCTCACACAGCGTGAAATACCGACTCCGCGCCGAGATCCCCGGCCACTTCTCAGCCCTCCCCGCCATGGCAGAAGCCATGTATGCCCCCGAGCTGAAAGCCAACTCAGACGAAATGAAAATCAAGGTGAAGGATAAGAAGTGATGTATCCCGTGGGCTGCGACAAGTGCCGATTGCTTCGCAAAAAATTCATGGACTTAACATCAATTCACTCAATATTTTCTCAATAGCTAGTGAGGATGCAATCTTTCGCGGCTTGAGGTGCCCAAGCCATAGCACCGATACATTCTTTTTATTCGATGTCACTGCCCATGCATCATGACAAGATGAAGTCACTGCCACAAACGATTTGCTGGTATTAAAAAATATTTCCGTCGCCTCGTCAGCTGCTTCCTCACGAATAGCCTGTTTGATTGATGGCTTACGCTGATATAGCAAACGGCCCGCCGCATCTGTGATTTTCACAATAATATAAGTTTCTGGCTGCTTCCCACCCGCCCTGAGGGTGGCTGCAGCGCGAGCCAACTCAATCGGACTAGCTGCAATAGTACCTCGGTATAAATCATCAGTCTCTGAGAAGGGACCGCTGAATCCGAGGCGCTTACTCAACCGAATCGTTTCTGCGATACCTAACTGCCGCCCAGTTTGAACGGGCTGCCCAGCGATTACAATTTTATTACGTTCAAGCGCTGCTGCTGTCAGGAAAGGCATAAATGCTGGCCCAAGATCACGTCGTGCATTGAAGGCGAGGTTGTATTGCGAAATTGCATAGTTCCTATTGCCACAGAGAGCAAGAATACCACCGGTCTCAGGATCTAGAGAGACGATCGCTGCTTGTAATTCTGACAAGTTCTTTTGCTCCACAGCAGGAAAAGGTCGAGAGATCTTGGACTGTAAGCTTTTCTGCATCTCTGTATCAACGGTTGTATGAATGCGTAAACCACCAGCTCGAATATCCTGTTGCTCCAAAATAATTTGCAGCTGATTACGTATAGTCTCACGTAGGTGTGAGCTGTTTTTCTTTCTCTCTTTTTTAGTTACTAAATGAATCGGTTCAGCCATGGCTCTTGTTTTTTCTTCCTCTGAGACAAATTCACAAATGACCATACGTTTCAAAACCTCATCACGCTGAATCTTAGCACCCTCTAGATTTCTAAATGGTGAAAAAAGATGTGGTCCCCGGATAATACCGACAAGTAGCGCACACTCGCCGGTGTTGAGCTCCGTCACCGATCGGCCAAAGTAAGTTTGTGCCGCCTCCTCAACACCGTGGCAACCAGCCCCAAAATAGATACGATTCAAGTAATGGGTGAGAATTTCATCTTTACTGTAACGACTTTCTATTCTCAGCGTCACAGCCATTTCTAACAATTTTCGGTGCAGTGATTTGGCACGCATCTCATAAGTATTACGTGTAAGCTGCATCGTCAGCGTCGATGCACCTTGGGTGAATGACATGTCCTTGATATTTCTAAACGTAGCTCGCGCTAGCCCACGCATATCAATCCCGTGATGATCGGGAAACCGCAGATCCTCACGCGCAAGTAGCGCATGCATCATAGCATCCGGAATCTCCTCCCTCGTAATCAACCTGCGGCGCTCCCCATGAATAGCCGCAAACTCAACCCCATGACGATCAAGTATCACAGACCTCTCCGGCATCTGCTCCACATCACTAAGGTCAAATTTTAGCGCAAGATAAAAGTAGAACAACACGAAGGCAACAAGAACTGAAAGACCCACAAGCCCCCACTTAAAAGACCAACGGATGACTGTCCGTAGACGTAACGGCACCCAAGCAGGCAACTTAGAGGGACTATTAGATGGCTTCCAGGACACAGTCGTTTTCAAAGCTCTTTTTAAATTTCAAATTTAACAAACTAAGCGTGCTACTCAACGGGAATTGCACGTGGAGGCGACCTACGACCATCTCGGCGAGACGGTAGACCACGAAAAGGATGCATAGTGCAGTAGTCACGCTCACCCGGCAACATGTCAGCTGGCACTTTTGCCTTATAGGCTGACCCATGACGCACACATCCTTTTGTCGCACGTTTGGCTGACCACCGACATAATGAGACGGAATGCAATCGCACCGGCTTAAAGCGTGGCGTAGTATACCCCAGCCGCCCTGCAGTCTTCATCACATCGACCCAGATGGGAGCTGCGAGAGTTGATCCGTAGCCGCGGTTGATAATTTTTTGAGGTCGGTCCATCCCCACCCAGATGGCACACGTCAAGGTGCCAGTGTAACCCGCAAACCAAGCATCCTTGTAATCATCCGTAGTTCCAGTTTTCCCAGCACATGGTGCCTTGTATCCAAGCGATCGAACTATGCGGCCCGTCCCTCGATTTACTGCTTGCTGAAGAGTATTAGAAACACACCAAGTAGCGCCCGGCTCAGCAACAACGGCCATGAGTTTACCTGAGTCCCCTTTCCCTGGATAGACACGCTTACCCTTGGCGTTACGAATTTCCTGAATCATGTAAGGCCTATACCAGTCGCCATTATTAGGAAATACGGTGTAAGCACTCGCGACTTGCCATGGAGTTGCTTCCCACGACCCCAAGTAAGAAGACGGGTTCTTAGGGATGCCTTGAATAAATCCAACGTCTCTAGCCGTTTCATTAACATCCTCCAATCCTGCGAAGTTTCCGACACGAACCGAGGAGGTGTTTCTAGACCTCACAAGTGCGTCTTCCGCCGTTACGTAGTTGCCGTATTTCCCATCGGAATTTGACGGCGACCATGACCGTGGAGCACCCCTGATTTCACCCGGCCTGATACGCCCGTCAGGAATCCATGTTTCAGGCATCATACCTCGGTTAAAAGACGTTAGGTATACAAAAGGTTTGAATATCGAACCAATTTGGCGTTCAGCTTGAATTGCCCGATTATATTTGGACTCATTAGCATCTCTCCCACCCACTACCGAGAGCACAGCTCCAGTTTGGTTCTCGATGACAACACATGCACCCTGAAGATAGCGTGTCTCCCCCGCCCTGCCACTCGGAAGCTGCTGCCATTGTCGGCGCGTTTGGTGCCGATAACCTGGGGTTTTTTCCACACGCACGAGATTGCGCTCCATCGACAGCTCAGCTGCACGCTGGATAGTATGATCAATAGTCGTAATCACAGTCAGCCCACCATCTTGGATGTTTTGCTCCTCGAGAATACGATCAAGCTCACGGCGCACCGCATCCATCACGTAGGTTTCTTGCAACACCCGGCGGTTTTTCGGCCGCACTATCAATGGCTCATTTCTTGCGACGTCCGCCTCGGACTGAGTAATGTGCCCATACTTGACCATCCTACCCAAGGTTACATCACGTTCTCGTGTAGCCGCCTCAATATTTTTAAAGGGCGAAAAAGCATTGGGCCCTCGAATGATACCAGCCAACATTGCCGCCTCGGATAAGGTAATCCTGATAGCTGGCTTCTCAAAGTAGGTGCGGGATGCTGACTCCACACCACGGATCGAGTGTCCCCAGAAAATACGATTCATGTAGTGCTCAAGAATCTCCGACTTCTCGTAGCGGCGCTCAATCCGCCATGCCAATGCCATTTCCAATAACTTCTGGTCAATCAATCTGAATGTTGATTTTTTCTTTCCTATATCGGGAGGAAACCATGTGTTTTCTGCAAGCTGGATGCTTATAGTCGAACCTCCCTGTGCAAGGCGGCGGCGCTTGATGTTCTGTACAGTAGCACGAATCAAACCTTTTATATCAATCCCAAAATGATCATGGAATCGGGCATCCTCACGCGAAATTAAAGCATTACGAAAATCTTTTGCCACATGATCATACTTTACTAAATAGCGGTTATCACCATGCAGACGCCCCAGTTCAGTTCTTCCATCTCGGGCGTAAACCAATGTGCGTGCCGGCATTTCTGAAGCTTTATCGAGGTTATATTGAGCAGCACGCAGATAGTAGAAAACTGCCACAAGCAAGAAGCAGAAAAAAATCACAAGCATCCCACCTCCGGCTGCTCTGACGGGCCATCTCAGCACAGGATGCCAGCTCTCTGTAGTCTGCGCGAGCAACTGGAAAGGCCAGAAGAAGAGCTTAAACAACAACCCATGCTTCTTGGCTGCTGATTTTTTTCGGCGATTAGTATGTTTACGCGGCGTCTTACGTTTGGTTTTTCTGCCAGACTTACGCGCAGCAGAGGGTTTGGCTTTACGTGTGCCACCACCTGCGCCTGTATTGGATTTTCTGGCTGCCATCCTAATAGTTTTACTGTTGTTCGAGAGGCCGTCGTTCACATCGAACCCGCTTCATGGTAATCTATTTTGCCTGCTTCTACCAGCATTGCCGTAAATTAATTGGAACAATATAAAAAAAGTGCGACGTTCTAATTAGTAGATCATATTTTCATACTCTCAAGTTCTCCAATAATGACACGACACATATTTATTTCATTGCTCACGATCTGTCTGCTTGCAGCGAATGCGCAACACGTCACCGCTACTCCAACAGCGGAAAGCTTGAATGACCTCAAGGACATTCAGGCGAGAACGGTTCAGACAGTGAAAAAAGTTTTACCTGCCACCGTATCACTTTTTTCGGCCAGAACTGGGGCGTCTGGCAGCGGAGTCATTATCAATAAAGATGGGCTCATCCTCACCGCAGGTCACGTAATAAGGGGTGCGGAAGAGGTCACCGTTGTTTTCCCTGATGGAAAACAGGCAAATGGCAAGGTGCTTGGAGCAAATTACACTCGTGATACCGCAATGGTCCAGATTACCGAGAAAGGGCCATGGCCCTTCGCAGAAATTGGTAACTCCAAGGATCTGAGGTCGGGAGACCTTGTGCTCGCGCTTGGCCATGCAGGTGGCTACGATCCCGTTCGCACACCGCCTGTTCGATTTGGGCGCATCATTGCCCGCAGTATCCACAAGTTCATATCATCGGATTGCGCACTCATTGGTGGTGACTCAGGCGGCCCTCTTTTTGACCTAGACGGTAAGGTTATTGGTATTCACTCGTCTATAGGTACATCTCTATCAGCCAATAACCACGCTAGTATTGAAGGATTTCGTGATGATTGGGATCGCTTAAAAAGCGGTGACACATGGGGGCGTCTTGGAGGAAGTGCACTGGACGATCCTGATGCACCCGTTCTCGGTATTCAGACAATGAAAACGGCAAGAGGAGGCGTATCTGTCAGCCATGTGTTTGAGGGAAGCCCAGCACAGCGTGCGGGCATACGCGAGCGTGACATCATCCGTAGCATTAATGGGCGCCGTACTCCAGACCTACGCAGACTTCACCTGATTCTGACCAATTACAGTCCGGGAAATGATATCAAGGTGAGAATTCTCCGCGGTGAAGATGTTATCACGCTTGAAGTCAAACTCGGCAAAAGAGGCGAAATCCTCAGGAGACGCCGATAAAACAATCTACCATTTACAGCCATCGTTTTCACATGACCAAGACCACAACCATTGCAATAGTACTTCTTTCAGTTACTCATGTTAACATCCATGCACAAGATGGTGTACGCATGCCAGATCCATACGAGCAGCTAAGTAATCAAGAGATAGCAACACTCAAAAAACAAGCAATTAGCTTCTTCAGCGCAGCCGAGCCAGCCGTCAAAACAGCTTCTCGAAGTATCGTCAATGTTAACATCTCAGGTAAGCGAGTCGCTTACGGCACCGCAGTCACCAACAACCAAGGCAAGGTGGTTATCCTGACCAAATGGAGTGAGATTTCTAATCCACGCAGATCTATCAACATTAGCACACTGAACGGAAAGTCCTATTCAGCAAATGTTGATGGAGTCTACCCAGAACACGATCTAGCTCTGCTAAGCTCAGATGCACCATTGAAGCCACTTGACCTCAAAAAAATATCAAATCCCGAACTCGGCAGCTTCCTTGCAGTGGCCCGACCAGATGGTAAAGTCGATGGTATTGGCGTGGTTAGCGTCATGTCACGTAGCCTACGGGAGAAAGACAAAGCATACCTGGGTGTGATGATGGACTTCAGCAAGGCAGGCAAAAATGGTGTCCCACTCATGCAGGTCATGCCCGATTCAGCAGCCAAGAAAGCTGGATTACGCAATGGAGACATCGTTATGTCTGTGAACCAAGTGCCCATATTGGGTGCGATCGAATTGCGTAATTTACTGCAGCGCCTCGTACCGGGCTCGGAAACAACCATACTCTATCGCAGAAATGGTGATGAGAAAGTCGCCACCGTTAAACTAGGCTCGCGCGCAGACAACGCTGGTATCAAACGTGTGCCTCGCGAACGCATGGAGCGGATGCAACGCATGGGCACCAGCATCAACCGCGTGCGCTCTGACTTCCCCAGTGTGGTGCAGTCCGACATACCTATCAACCCTGAAGACACAGGTGCACCAGTCCTTGATCTTGATGGTAAATTGGTCGGCATTACCATTGCCCGAAGCAGTCGGATTAAAACATTTATCACCCCTGCTGAGACGCTCCTGCGTGTGCTTGCTTCCGATCCAAATTCCGTCACCCAAGCCGACAAAACCCGACTTCAATCAAATCTTCTAGAGGAAGCTAACAAAGCATCAAATTCAGGTGAAGATCCTGCAGCCAGGATACGCCGCCTGTTGGGAGATTTTGACAAGTAAAGTCCTCGCAATCGTTGTATTGAATAGCGTTTACGCAGATTGAGGCGTAATGATGGAAATTGAAAAATTTATCCAGCTACAAACACTAAGACCATACTTTGCCGCCCTGTTTTTAAAATTCTTTGATTGCCTTATAACCAATTTTAGGCATCTTAATGCCAAATTATGGCTAATGTAACTAACGTTCTCGCAAATGGAATCGAAATCACAGGTTCTATTAAATTCAGCAATGACATGGTCATTGACGGTAAAGTCGATGGTGAAATCTCCTCAGATAAAGGTAGAGTCACCATTGGTGAAAATGCCTTCGTAAAAGGAGACGTTAAAGCAGGCGAAGTTAAGCTCTTCGGCAAGGTCAAAGGAACCATCACTTCTGATCGCTGTGAACTCAAAACCAAGTCCAAGCTCGATGGCGACATCAAAACCAAAATGCTCTCCATGGAAGAGGGTGCAGTGCTCTCAGGCCGGACCGATATTGGCAGCTAGTTGATTACAGCAAAAAATATTGATGAGCCGATGTCTTAATACATCGGCTCTTTTTGTGTAGCTTCTGGATATTTATCCAATCAAATCCTCTGCTAACTCAAACCACTCCTCACCCAGACCATCTTGTCCATCGGGCTGTGGCTTTCCCGCGCGGGCATACCAGTAACCTGCGTTACCTAAGTCGCCCTCCACTCTGTGCAGGTGAGCGTGGATCCACGACCAGGTAGGGTCATCTTCATTCTCACACATATCGTGAGCCTCATGCCATCGACCTGCTCGCGCAAGCCACAGCACTTTTAGGTGATCACTCAAATTTCCTGGAGGCGTGCCTCCACTCGATGCAGATTCTGCTAATTGCTTTGTATTCATATTTCAGTCATACCTCCACATGATTCACCGAGCAAGATGGTTTTTAAAAAAGCATCCGTTAATCATCTAGCAAATCACGCATTTCGGACTCACTCAAGCCTGTCATTAATGGACGAGCCTCATTTTCTGCTTCCCCAATAGCCGCACCAATCATTGATTTTTTCTTTTCCTGCAATTTGAGAATTTTCTCCTCAACAGTTCCACGAGTAATCAACTTATAGATCGTGGCAGGGCGGGACTGCCCGATGCGGTGGATCCGATCGGCAGCCTGAGCTTCCACAGCTGGGTTCCACCATGGATCAAACAGCACCACGGTATCCGCAGCTGTTAGCGTGAGGCCATAACCGCCCGCTTTCAGGCTGATAAGAAAAACCGGTGGGCCGTCAGATTTCTGGAAAGCATCCACCACGGCAGCTCGGTCACGTGTGGCACCATCGAGATAAGAATATGACACATTCTCGGCGTCGAGTTCATTACGAATCAGATTGAGCATGGAAGTAAACTGGCTAAACACGAGCACTCGGTGATCGCCACGCTTCGCCTCCCCTAACAAATCCATAAGCCTTGCAAGTTTTACAGATATATCAGCGAGTGGTTTTTCATCTAATCCTTTATCCAGCAGTCTCAAGTCACAACAGCTCTGACGAAGGCGCAACAAGACGGTTAACATCTGCATGCGTGCGCCATCGGCTCCCGATTGCTTACGTACAGCATCCACTTTTTCAGCGCCATGTCTAAGAATCGATTGATAATAATCGCGTTGCATCGGGGAAGGATCACACCAGACCACACTCTCAATCTTGGGTGGTAGATCCTTTGCCACCAACGATTTTGTCCGACGCAGCATGAATGGCTCAGTTCGCCAGCGAAGTCGCTGCATGGCCGCACGCGTCGCTTGATCGGGTGACTCAGCCGAGCACGGAAGCTCATAACGCTTTCGGAAATCCTCTCTACCACCCAAATATCCCGGCATTAGAAATTGAAAAATCGACCACAGGTCGCGCACGCTGTTTTCCACTGGGGTGCCAGAAATAGCGATTTTAGCAGCAGCCTGCATTTTTCTAGCCGCCTTCGCTGCTAAAGTATCTGGGTTGCGAATGGCACTCGCCTCATCAAGCACTATAGCACTTAACGGCAACTTCCGGTAAACCTCCACGTCCCTGTCTAACAAGGCATAACTAGTAACAATAATATCTGCGGAGTGCAGCACTTCGAAATAGTCTTTTCTTTTGCTTCCATGCATTACCAAGACATTCATGCTTGGGACAAATTTCGCTACTTCATCACGCCAGTTTCCTAGCAAGGTGGCAGGACACACAACCAATGCTGGTTCGGAGTGCGTTCTTTTCCAGAGCTCGAGAAACGTCAACGTCTGCAAAGTTTTCCCTAATCCCATGTCATCCGCAAGCAACGCAGCACCCTCTCCTAATGCCCGTTGATAAAGCCATTCAACGCCTTCTTTTTGATAGGCACGCAAGGTCAATTCTAAATCATCAAGCAGTGGCGGAACATCGACCCGCTTCTCTGTATTGTTTCTATCGCTACTGTAGTGGCTACGGAGTCGCTCCAAATAGGCAGTTTGCTCCTGTGGAAAATAGTATCGACCATTATCCTGGCGCGGATCGGTATCAAGCAGGAAACCATCCATAACCTCGGCATCAAACTGGGAGATGACCGCTTTTCCTCCACCGGGTAGCTTCAGAGTACGCCCCCCCGATACTAACAGCCTGCGCACGGATTCACGATCCAGCACCTCACCACCGCATTGCCATGACACGTCACATGCAAGCCAATCTACACCATTCCCCTGCCCACCGCCGGCAAAATCGATTTTTGGCTCGATCCGTCCCAGTCCAGACTCAATATGAACGAGTTTTTCATCGGTCTCTACATACCAATTTTCCCTGATTTCTGGTAGTGATGATGTCAGGAAGTCGATCGTCTCGTCCTCACCGCGAAGATACATCATCCCTGTGGCATCCAATGGCTGGAAACCGTCGCGCATCAGTCGCGCTATCGCACTACGCTCGAACTCTGGATGACGCAGTAGCCAGTCGCCATCATCAGATAAAATCGGGAACTCTGAGACTGCAGCGCTGGTAGCCGGTAAAAGCACTCTGACACCACCCGGATAGACAGCTGTTAGGCGTGCCTGTAATGCACGTGTAGACCCCGCGATCTGCAGCTCAATATCCGGCTCGGCTTCATGAATTTTTAGCCCGCCAAGACCACCAGGTAATTGATACACCTGATCTAGGGCATCGAGCGCTTTCACAAATACCGAGGTCTCGATATGCAGCCACTCGCCACTCGCGAGATCTGCAGGACTCATCCCCATACCGACTATTTTATTCTTCCCTACTCCCTGGTCAATTAACAGATTATTGCTCTCTCTGTCCCATAACGCTAACCGGTCACCTAGAAGGGCAAATGACTGATCTTCAACAATACGCATCCAGATCATTTCGCTGTTATGCTCAGCATCAATCTCTAGTTCAAGTTTTGGCCTCAGATGCGCCAGTGAAATTTCCACCTTATCTTTACCAGTCCACACTGCAGGGTGGCCAGCAATTGCTTGGTAAAAACAAGCCATCTGGGCTATGGGAAGCGCGAGCATTGCCGCGCCCGTTTGTCCCGTATTTTTGTGAAGCCAGAGAGCCAAAGCAAAATCTGACTGCGAAAGTTTCTCTGCTGAGCGCGCTGATGTTTTCAGCTGAACATTAGATACCCCCTCCCCAGGAAAATTAGGGGAAAGACGAACATCAAGAGGAATTACATCAGGTTGAGCAGCCTCATCTTCCTCACTCATTACATGATGATCATAACTGGAATCAGATGGCAAAATAGTAGCCATCAAAACAGCCGCAGCATGCTCACACATAGCTCCTGTGCGGCGGCTCATTATACACGGGCAGAGGTTCTTCACTTCGGTCTTGCTGATCACCTTAACCACCACACGCAACGGTTTCTTGCCGTGCCCAACCAATGCCTGATACACCCCACCACTCTGCTTGAGTTGGTTAACCTTGCCAAGACGGACCAGCGCACGTGCCTCACGGAATACTCGCCCACCAGCAGCCTCTCCTATCCATTTTTCGGTAATATTAATCGGCCCATCTGATTGCATCTCGTGCTTATGCTGACTCATTGTGGATACAGTGCAATGACACGTTTACATTCTCTGCGTTTTTAGCTTTGGAGAAGCATCAGAATTGTGCATCTTTAGACAGATTCATTGCCATCCGCTTTATTCTCTTTCCCGTCGTCTTTTCCGTCTGAATATGAAAATCGTTTCCATCGCGAACCAAAAAGGAGGTGTGGGTAAAACCACCACCGCCGTTAATCTCTCGGCGGCATTGGCAGCACGTGGGCAGCGGGTATTGTTTATCGACCTTGACCCACAGGCCAATGCCACCAGCGGCATTGGCCATGAACCCGACGGTGAGGACTCAATCTATTATCCACTGATTGGTAAGTCGACCATCGAGGAAAAAATTATTCCATCGCGTATCCCCAACCTCTCATTGATACCCTCGGGTGTAGATCTTGCAGGTGTAGAAATTGAGCTCGCTCGTATGGATGATCACCTGATGCGGCTACGCAACCTACTCTCTGGTTATAAGAAACATAATGGCTTCGACTTCTGTATCGTCGATACACCACCATCACTAGGTGTGCTGATGACCTCGGCTCTTGCCGCCGCCGATGAAATTCTTATTCCACTTCAGTGTGAGTGGTACGGACTTGAAGGACTGGCTAAAATCGTACAAGTGATTGAGCAAATCCGTGATACGGGGGCCAATCCAGACGTCATTCTTGAGGGTATTCTTATGACGATGTACGATGGTCGCACAAACCTATCCCGCCAAGTTGTCGAAGAAGTGGCTAACTATTTCCCTGCTCAGCTCTATAAAACAGTCGTCCCACGCTCCATTCGAATAGGCGAGGCTCCTAGCCATGGAAAGACGATTTTTGAACACGACCCCGAAGGCACTGGAAGTAGAGCCTACGGTGATTTTGCCGATGAATTTCTGGCGCGTCATGCCGTCTGCGGACCACCAAAATCCACAACAACGTAGCAGATTTTAAAAAAACTTGATGCAAATAGCATAACTTTGTATAGGTTGTGTCTAGTAAATTTGCTATCATGGTATTACACGGAATTAAAATTGTCGTTAATCGAACGGGTCTTACCGCTCACGTTTTACGAGTGTGGGAAAAACGCTATCAGGCAGTTACTCCACAGCGAACGGAAACTAATCGACGCTTGTATTCAGATGCAGATATCAAAAGGCTCCAAAATCTCATTATCTTAACACGTTCAGGACACTCCATCGGGCAAATTGCGTCGCTCAGTGATGAGCAAATCACCGACCTCATAAAAACTGCGGATAAAGTAACTCACATGGCTCCGCCAGCGCCAGATCAACCTGTACCAGGTTATATTGAGGAGAGCCTGAAGGCAGTGCGGAAATTCGACCAATCAAGGCTTGAGCAGGTCTTTGATCATGCAATCCGTGATCTTGGCTACTCAGGCCTCATCAATCAGGTCCTCCTCCCCTTTATCCGTAGAGTAGGCACTGAGTGGCATGAGGGTAATATCACATCCGCAGACGAGCATGCCGCCACTAACTTTATTAAGGACTACCTTACCCAGCGGACGTCAGCATACGCCACCATGTCCAATGCCCCAACTCTCATGGTGACCACTCCCGCAGGGCAGCTGCATGAGCTCGGTGCATTTATAGCATCATGCTTAGCTCGTAAGCTAGGTTGGCAGGTCGTTTACCTTGGTTCTAGCCTTCCTGCAGATGCTATTGCTGGCGCAGTAGTGCGCTCACAATCTTCTGCTTTACTACTGAGCATAGTCTATCCAATGGATGACCCATCGCTGTCTGACGAGCTACGTTTATTGCGTAAACAGCTCCCCAAAGAAACAAAAATTTTGGTCGGGGGTGACGGCACTTTTGCCTACGAGGAGGCACTACAAGAAATAGGTGCTACCATAGTGATTTCGATTGCTGACCTTGAAAATCATTTAAATGCTTTGAGAAAAAAACCTCAGCTCAAAAAAATATCTAGCCCACTACTTTGATCAAATGGTCTTCTTGTGCAGTCATTGCTTAAAACTTAAGACATGATTTACACACCCCAATGATTATCATCATGTACCTATTCAGACTTTTGATCTTAGTCCGTTAATACACCAAAATTTAGAATATCTTTTTTCACAGTAGTGACAACCGGTCTAGTAGCTGGTTGTGGATGCCACCAAATCCACCGTTACTAAGTATGGCTACGGTGTCGCCCTCCTGGCTCTGACGCGCGACAAGCTCGACGATTTCATCTACGGTGTCGCAATACCAGCACTCAGTGCCAGCCGCCTTCACGTCCGCCACGAGTTTTTCCGGATCGAGCCGTTCATCCTCGGCGACTTTTTCAGGGTCAGGAACGGCAGGAACCACGGCGAGGTCTGCCTTACCGAGAGCTGCAGCGAGTTCATTTTGGAAAATATTTCTACGAGTCGTGTTCGACCGTGGTTCAAAAATCACCCAGAGCCTCGATCCCGGATACTGCTGGCGCAGACTGTCAACCGCGAGACCAATCGCCGTGGGGTGGTGAGCAAAATCATCAATCACACGTACGCCACCAGCGATGCCACGCACTTCCTGGCGACGTGCAATACCATCGAAGCTCCTTAAACCGTCGCGAATCTGGTCTGGCGCGAAGCCTGAAAAGCGGGCAGCGCATATGGCCATCGCGGCGTTTCTAACGTTAAACTCACCTGCCATCGGCAAGGCATAGGTTTCACCATCGAGGGTAAAAGTTGTCAACTCGCTGCCGTAGTCGATGTCTATGATACACAGATCGCAATCATCACCCAAGCCCACCGTTTTTACAGGCGCAGGAGCACCCTTGGAAACATCGAGACTGTTAGGACAATCACCATTTACATACGCCACGCCATTACGCGGCACAATGTTGAGGAGTCGCTTAAAGGTCAACTTAATCTCATCGAGCGAGTCGTAGATATCCGCATGATCGAACTCAATATTATTTACGATCACACATTCTGGAAGGTAGTGCAGAAATTTGGAACGTTTATCAAAAAATGCGGTGTCGTATTCATCACCCTCTAACACAACAAATTCAGAATCGGTGAATGCAGCACCTTTCCCTAGGTTGTGAGGAATACCACCAATCATGTGACTTGGATCAGCGCCTGCAGACTTGATTATCCACGCCAGTAATGAGCTAGTAGTCGTTTTCCCATGCGTTCCACTAACAACGAGATTGCGTTTACCTCGCAAGAAGTGCTCTTTCAATACCTCGGGTAAAGAGACATAAAGAAGCTTCCGCTCAAGTGCCGCTTCGGCTTCCTCGTTACCACGACTGATTGCATTACCAATGACGATCACCTCTGCCGTTTCTGGAATGTTCTCCGCCTTGTAGCCGGGATAAATTTGAATCCCCTGGTCCTCAAGAAATGTCGACATCGGTGGATAGACGCTTTCGTCAGATCCGGTAACGGTGAAACCTTTTGCGTGCATGGCGGCTGCGACTGATCCCATCGCGGTGCCGCAGATGCCGATAAAATGAATGTGTTGCATAAAACTCAGGACTTGGTTTTTGAAGCTTGAAGCTTTTTAAAACTCCGGAGCCGCAACGGTGCCACCTTGGATTTCCTCTGTACGTCGGCGCAGAATAGTATCCGCCACTTCACCCACCATCTGTTCTAACAAAAGACGTAAATGACTGCCTTCACGATAATCAGCGGGTGCGATATGTTTCACTCGATCCGCTTTAGCACAGAGCTGATAGCATTTTCTAAAACTCCTGCGTGTAGGATCCTTGGGATTATAAACGGCAATGGCATTACCTCCGTTTTTACGCATCACGGTGAAACACGGCACATCTGTCGGACCGTCACCTACATAAATCATATTTTCAAAGGGAATCGGACGCAGCTCAGGCGCCAAGTGATCGTTTACATCATCCTTATAATCTAACAACCCTTTATTAATGCGGAACAGGAACTGGGTCTTGGTGGTGTGCGAGATGGTTCGCTTGGAGAAACGAATATTGCCCTGCGCATCCTCGCCAAACTCACAGCCATAGATTGCCCTGAACTTGTCTTTAATACTGCTGCCATCGAGCAGGGCTTTGAGCCCAGATGAAACGATGTAATATTCAATGGTAATGTCCTGCACAGCGTGCTCATCCCCGAGGCATTTCTTACGAAGCTCATCAAACATGTCTGGCACGCCTGGAAAGTAGCTCAAATTCGCCCCCAGCTCGGTCAGCCGCGCATTCGAAACCTGATCCATTTCAAGATAGTCGAGCAGGCACTGCATGTAGGCTAGCTCGCCATCCCATCCCTGCTCCTGCACAAACGTGTTACATTTTTCCCAGAACGACTCCGGATTAATCCCAAACTCAGGAAAAATCACATCGTCCTGCATGTAGCTTGGGCTCAGCGTCTGATCGTAGTCAAACACCAACGCAATGGTATTCTGTGCAATGGCCATAAGCTAGATTGTATGAATAGTTTGCGCTGGAGTCAATAACCAGCAAACGAGCCATTTACATAGAAACCAACAGCACGGAATGCCAAAAATTCAGTTCAATAAGCTGAAAAACGCTTCTGGTATTGACAGAGCAGTAACACATTCAAACCCCAAAGGCCCAACATCTGTTGAGCGTAGCCAGTGATTAATCGTCAATTTTCACCAGCCAGATGTTACGAAAGCGCACTGGATTTCCATGGTCCTGGATCTGGAGGGGCCCTATGTCAGCATGCTTTTTATACTCGGAAATCGAGTGTGGCCCACGCCAACCGGTTCCGCCCCATAGCTCTACGTTATCGTGGATAACATGTCCGTTGTGCACGACGTGAAACTTTGCACGGCGTGTAACTTCTCCCTTTTCATTGAAAATCGGACGGTGAAATGTGATGTCGTATGTCTGCCACTCGCCAGGCTTCCGGCAAGCATTGACCAGTGGTTTGGCCCGACCGTAGAGAGCACCGCACTGTCCATCTGGGTAGGTTTGGTTTTCGTAGGAATCGAGCACTTGAATTTCATACTGACCCATGAGAAACACACCGCTATTGCCGCGCCCCTGACCGTTACCTTTGACCACAGTCGGCGTTGCGAATTCGATGTGCAATTTACAAGAGCCCAACTTTTGTTTGCTCTGGATGTAGCCGGCTTTTTTAACCGACTCTAGGGCACCATCAACAAGCTTCCACTTGGTCGGCTCACCCTTGGTGGATGTCCAGTTTTGGTATGTCTTTTCCGTGCCGTCGAAAAGAATGATCGCATTGGCAGGAGCTTTGGCGGCTTTGGCATCGTAGGGTTTGGGTGCCACTACTTTTGGCTGCGGTTGTTTTGCCGGATCTGTCTCGTGCACCTTGATTCCATTGATGTACTTATACTCGACTTTTTTCCCCTTCACCTCCTTGGTTTCAATTTTGACGACAGGCGGCGCAGCCGATACGAGAACCGAGGCGCTCACAAGTAGAGGAAGTGATAAAATGATGTGTTTTTTCATAACTATTGAATTAGCTGTCGTGTGGACATAACGTGTGCTGCCAACAGGTCAAAACAAAATACAAACATCAATGCCCGAAGCAAGATTATTGCTAGTTCGTTATTGTAGTTGTAAAAAAATGGCGGCCACCGAAGTGAACCGCCATCTTGCAAATAATTGATACTCGGTCGTTTATCGTGAGTAAAGTTCCACCACGAGCTGGACGTTGACCTGGTGGTCGTGATCGTCAGTCTCGGGCACGCGAGTGATGCTGCCTTTCATGTCCGCGCGATCCAGAGTGAGCCAATCTTTGAGTGGCACAGCCTGAGTGAGGTCCATGTAGCGGAGGCCGAGCTGCTGTGAGCTTGGTTTACTCTGCACGGTGATCGTGTCACCAGGCTTACACTGGTAACTTGCGATATCCACACGCTTTCCGTTCACCTCAATATGACCATGGTTGACCATTTGGCGAGCGGCGGAGCGAGTATTACCAAGTCCTAGGCGGTAGCAAACGTTGTCAAGGCGTAGCTCGAGGATCTCCACGAGGATATCACCAGTAATTCCACGGCGGCGACTTGCTTCTGCGAAGTAGAGGCGGAACTGCTTTTCGAGAACACCGTATTGAAAACGGAGTTTTTGTTTTTCGCCGAGTGCGACTGCGTAGTCGGACTTTTTGCGTCGACCTGCGCGGACACCATGCTGACCGGGAGGGAAAGCGCGGCGCTCAAGCGCCTTGGAAGGTCCGAAGAGGGCGACACCGAAACGGCGGCTGATCTTGTCTTTGGGGCCAGTATAACGAGCCATAATAAATATAAGTTAAAAGTTAAAAATGTGGGGTTAATTACACGCGGCGCGCTTTCTTAGGGCGGCAGCCATTGTGAGGAATCGGGGTCACGTCCTTGATGGCAGTGATGTTGATTCCGAGGCCTTGCACGGCACGGACAGCAGACTCACGGCCGGAGCCTGGCCCCTTAACGCGAACTTCAGCATCTTTAAGGCCATGGCTCATTGCTTGGCGGCAAGCGTCTTGAGAGACAACCTGGGCAGCGTATGCAGTGCTTTTACGAGAACCTTTGAAGCCCATCTTACCAGCGCTGGACCAGCCGATGGCATTGCCATTGAGGTCGGTCACACTGACGAGTGTGTTATTGAATGTTGCTGTTATGTGGACAATTCCTGTCTGCACATTCTTGCTCTTCTTCGCTTTGTGGACGCGGACGCCTTCTTCTTCTTCACCGAGGAGCTCGGCAAAAATATCGCGCTTTTTCTCAGGTGTCTTGGGTGCTTCTTCTTCAGCAGCAGGCGCTTCGGCAGTTTCCTCGGTTGCAGGAGTTTCCTCCTTCACCTCAGCTGTTTCCGCTGTGGGCTCTTCGGCAACTGGTGCAGCTTCGGCAGCTTCTGGAGCTGGTGCAGCGGCGTCGTCTTTGATTTCTTCTTCAGACATAATAATAAATAATTAGAGTTGTAGCGGGTTACTTCTGGACTCCGACAGTGCGCTTTCTACCCTTGCGAGTACGAGCGTTGGTGCCAGTGCGTTGACCACGGACAGGAAGTCCGGATTTGTGACGGATACCGCGATAGCAGTTGATCGCCTGGAGGCGCTTCATTGCGGCTTGTTGTTCACGACGGAGGTCGCCTTCAATGATGATCCCTTCAGAGGTGATCACCGAGGCGATTTTGACGAGCTGCTCTTCTGAAAGCTGACCGGTGCGGATGTCTGCATCCACTCCTGCTTGCTCAAGAATGCGCTTGGCGGTCTGATGACCGATACCATAGATATATGGAAGAGAAGCTTCGATGCGCTTCTCATTCGGGATTTCGATTCCGAAAATACGTGCCATGATCTTAGTTTTTTAGCTGGTGTATTAATATGTAGTTGAGGTGCGCTCATTTCATGCTCTAAAACCTACCATTGGGTTGGTTTTACACACAGAATGATAATCCGTTTGGACAGTCCTGCGCACCGCGCGGGACGGGGTAAATAGCAGAGTAAACCTATCTGGCAAGGGAGAATTGATGATTTTATTAGATTCTGGTATCCTAAACTCTCCTCTTAACGTAGGGCGGCTCTCTCACTCTCGAGAATATCATCCATGGTCTGGCGCGGCCTAATCACACGGGCATCGGAACCATCCACAAGAATTTCTACAGGTAACGGGCGGGAGTTGTAGTTTGACGCCATGACAAAGCCATAAGCACCAGAACTCAGCAGCGCAATCGCTTCTCCCGGTTGGAAATCCGGAAGTTCGCGGTCCTGGCAGAAAAAGTCGCCTGTTTCACAGACCGGGCCAACCACATCGACGCTGGTGGTATTACCCTCAGTGGGAGCTCGGAGAGGCACTATTTCGTGATGACCCTCGTAGAGAGCAGGTCGAATAAGATCATTCATACCGGCATCGACAATTCGAAAGGTCTTGGCAGAGCCTTTTTTCTCATACAGACAGCTAGTAATGAGCACACCTGCGTTGCCTGCAATGTAGCGGCCAGGTTCAAGAAGGATCTTAAGGCCTGTTTTTTTGAGAACAGGCACCACTCCTTGAGCGTATTGCTCGATGGTAAGAGGCTTTTGTTCTTCGTCCTGCTCCGTCCACCATTGGTCCTTACCTGACTCAAGTGCGGGGTCATAAACGATACCCACACCGCCACCGATGGAGAAGAACTCAATACCATAGATTTCTTTGAGCATTGTTGCGAGTGGTGAAACTTTTTCAACTGCTTCGATGAATGGTTGTAGCGAGGTAAGCTGAGAGCCGATGTGCATTTGAAGTCCACGTAATGAAATATTAGGCAACTTGGACGCTCGTGCATAGGCATCTTCAATCACTTCAAAATCGACCCCAAACTTGTTTTCGGATTTTCCGGTGGAGATATACTTGTGGGTCTTGGCATCGACGTTTGGATTCACACGGAATGCTACGGGAGCTGTTTTACCCATCTCACCAGCAACCTTACTTATAAAGACAACCTCTTCCTCACTCTCGGCATTAAAGCAGTAGATTTCCTCGGCAAGGGCGTATTCGATTTCCTCGCGTGTCTTACCAACCCCTGCAAAAGTGCATTTTCCAGGATCTCCACCTGCCTCGATCACGCGGCGGAGCTCTCCGCCTGATACAATGTCGAAACCACTGCCTTCATCAGCAAGCAATTTGAGAACCGATAGGTTCGAGTTTGCTTTTACGGCATACTCGATCGCATGATCGATATCAGCGAGTGCCATATCAAGCCTGCGGTAGTGATCACGCAGAGTCGCAGCGCTATAAACGTAAGCCGGTGTGCCGTGCTGATCAGAGATTGTCGTCAAGTCCACATCTTCGCAATGCAGACTGCCGTTATGGTAATGAAATGAATGCATGAAACTGATGTGTACCAGCTGAGCAAAAGTTGCAAGCCCCTACAAGTACATCGCTTTCACCATTTCCAAGCTTTTAGCTCCAGGCATTGGGCTAAGTTCCATCTGATTCATCACGTAAGCGAATGACATACCATTTTCTGGATCGCCAAAAGCATGACTCCCACCGGCCCCAGGATGACCAAATCCACGGCGAGAAAGCCCATAGTGATGTCGTTCCTTTCTGCCGAATTGATCAAGCGGGTCGAGCTGAAAGCCACAGGAAAAAGAAGTGCGCGTTTGCAGAATCTGATCATTCCCCGTGACCAGAACGGTCTCCATCCGCTGCCTGATTTCATTAGAAAAAAATTCGAGCGCCCCGCATGCCGCTTGGTAAAATTTGGCTAGAGCGTGTGCCGTGCCTATACCTCCCATCGCAGGCAGCCCCGCTTGCCATGCCTGTGAGTCACTCATCTCACGCACCGAGTGTAACCCTCGCGGGGAAAAAAAAGACCTCCTGACGAGTGATCCTTCACGGTGTAGCTCCTTATAAAATCCACTCTCAAGATCCTCTTTATTTTGCCTTCCTGGATAAAGCCGAGCTACTCGATCAAATTGTTCTTCGGGCAATCCGATCCAAGCTTCTAAACCCAACGGATCTGCTATATCGGCGCGCCACACCTGACCAAGTGTTTTCCCTGTGATCCTGCGGACAATTTCCTCAAAGATGAACCCAATCGTCCGCGGATGATACCCGTGTTGACTTTTGGGTCGCCAGTTTGCTGGCTGCTTTTCAATCACAGCAATCACCGCATCATGGTCAAAAACATCGGCCACGTCATCAAGTGCCGCCAGTCCAAGTTGGTGTGACATTAATTCGGCAAAAGTTGCCGCCTTTTGCGGGAAATCTGGCCACACACTTACGATTAAATCTTCGGGCGATAAATCATTTCTCTCCAAAGAAACGAGTACCGTTGCTGCAGCCAACCCTTTGGTAACCGAATAGAACGGCACTAGGGTCTCGACCCCCCACTTCCTTTCCTGTTCTCTTTCACACCACCCAGCGGCGAGAGATGCAATCTCCTGCCCGTCTTTCCAAACACTCACAGAAGCTCCCAACTCCCCACGGGTTTTGAAATTATTCTGAAAAGCATTCTCCAGCTGCGCAACATCCATGGGCTTTTTCATACACGGAATTCTTAACTCTTGAATCTTTTATCTGAATTCTTAAACCTTTCTGTATGCCCCAATGTGCCCGAGCAGCTGAACCTAATGAATTCATGCCAGACGATTACTTCCGCCGTCACACCGGTGAGGATATTTTTGGAAACAACCAACCTCTCGAGATTGATCTCGGCTGTGGCGATGGCACTTTTTTACTCAAAATGGCACAGCACTACCCGGAGCGAAATTTCCTCGGTATTGAACGTCTGTTAGGGCGTGTTCGCGGTGTCTGTAGAGGTATTGGCAAACTTGGGCTAACGAATGCCAAAGTTCTGCGTTTGGAAAGCCATTACACCATCGAATGGCTACTTGCTCGCGGATCTGTATCGCGGCTTCATCTTCTCTGTCCTGACCCATGGCCCAAGGCGAGACATCACAAACGCCGTATTGTGCAGCAACCATTTCTCGAGTCCTTACACAACGCACTCACTCCTGATGGCGAATTCCTGTTCAAGACAGACCACCCAGAATACTTCGAGTGGGTTTGCAAGGAAATGCAGGCTTTCAAAAAGTTCCACCGCCTACCATGGCCAGTGGATGGAGAAGACGGTGCACTATTTTACCCAAAGACTGACTTCCAGCAGCATTGGGAAAGTCAGGGGAAAACGGTTCACCGGCTACGCTACAACATGGGATAAAAAAACGGCGTAAGCAATTGCCTACGCCGCCTTAAAATTGTTCAATGTTATTTAATCGAAGTTCGACGGGTTATCCTTATCCCTCGGGTTAGATTCATTAACATCTGGTCCTTTACTCCAGCAAATTGCCTTTTTGCGAATGCTATCGGTTCCACCGTAAGGGCGTTCGACCTCACCATCATAGTCGTAATCGATCGTCATATAATATGGCTCTCCCCATGGGTCATAAAGTTTAGCACTGGACGCAGTGATATGCATACCGTCTTTGTAGTTTGATTCACTACTACCCTTGGGCTCGCCCAGCTCGAAGAACTTAATGCGCTTGGGGTTAACGTCTTCTTCCACACCAGCGAGTACTGTCATGATATCAGAATCGCTACGCATCTCTTCGTCCGCAGTAGGAGCAGATCCGGAATACGGCAAGTAGTTATACTCGCTCTCAAAGTTGTTCACAGCGATTTCAAAGGATGTGCAGATGCCCTTTGCTTTGGCAATCTTAGCCTTTTTCAACTGGGCAAGAATCGCAGGCATTCCTAACGCAGCAAGGATGGCAATGATCGCAATCACGACCAGTAGTTCGATGAGGGTAAATCCCCGTTTGTGTGTTTTATGCAGTTTCATGGGTATGTAGAGTAAGTTCGCCGTGGTTTTAAAATAAAAAATTAACGTCGTGCTTATGAAAAGCAATCAGACAAGAAATTTTGAGATTAAGCAACCATCGAATCGAGTAAGGAGTTACAATAAATATACATTGTCACCGGCTATCCAACAAGGCAATCTAATTTTCAGCCACTGCCTAATCTGCTTAGCTACTGTAATTCCATGCCATGCTTTATGATGAGGCAAGAGATGGATGGACCACACCAGTGGATATAGGTGTGTGATGTTTGAGTTTGCTAGACAACAGCTAAGGTACTAGCCGCCCGTAGTTAGTAAATTTTTTTGATGATAAAACCCATCGAAATTCACTTCGAAATTTCAAGTTGTGCGCCTGCCGCGCCGCAAAATTAACAACGTAAGCGCTGAAATAAGTGAAATTGAGGTAGATGGCTCAGGAACAGCGATAGTCTCAAGTTTAACCCCACCGATGTTGTATTGCGCTCCTGTATTACCCCCTACAAGGCGCATACCGAATGTTGCTTTATTATTGCTATCAGCCTCAAGATATTGACTCAATGTGAGACCTGCACTGGCACCCGCGTTTCCATTTAAGTTACCCGGGGTGGCAGATCCAGTCACCGAAGTGCCATCGGTGACGTTGTTAATTTGAGATTCCAGTGACCATGAATTGGAAGACTGCCTCGTCAATGTGAGCACAACACTTAGCTGGTCTCCTAAATTGTAACCAGTATCGGTGGCTCCGCCGATAGTCAGTGAGCTAGCATTATGCGCCACAGAAGCATATACTTGGGGCGTCTGCGCTCCCGTGTTTTCTGGCGATGACGCAATTCCAAACCGAAAATCCTCGTTGCCGATACCCAAAGACCCAGTGATTGCAAAATCACTCACCGTGATACGCACTTGATCGCCTACTTCAGGACGAAATCCACCAAAACGTTGCGCGCGAGCAAATACGCCAGAACTACTGGTCACAATGACATTCCCATTGTTAACTGAGAATGCCGCTTGACTGCCCCAGTTGCCTTGGCTGTTTAAGTTGCCATTGTTGAACCCACTGAATGAATCATCAAAGATACTGGTAGTAGCAGCATGAACGGCAGTCATGGAAATAGCTGTGAGAATACAGATGATAGATCTAGTTTTCATACGGTTTAGTGATGGTTATAATTAATATATAACATGGTATCTTTTAAATGTTATAAGATAATGTGGTTAATATGGTAATGTCTCAAAACGATAGGTTGTGCAAAAAAACTACCCTATGTATGTAAATATGACTAATTAGCTGATCATCAATTTGATTTCGCACCAAGTATAATAGATCAATTCTCATTCGACTCGAGCCGCATGTGCGTCTGCCAACCATCCTTGCTGGCGAGGAAGTCATTGCTTAAGTGCTCAATATGCCCATCTACAAAGAGGCAGTGAGCCCCTTTGTTGTAGTTCCCATGTGGTGCAGTTTGTCCGCCCCAGCCAGTCCATATTTTTCCACCTACGTCATTCATTTCAGCCATAAGGATAGTTTTTGCTGGCCTCACTAAATCTCTATCACGCGTCAGCTTTGCAGTGCCCTTACTCGAGTGCGGTGCTACCCAAACCTCTAAATGTGCGTTGTAACAGTATCCGCCCAAGCCGTAAGAAGACCTTTTAATATCAGTAACATTTGTAGTATCCCCAGCGAACTTATGCTTAGAAAGTGGGTTCTGAAGAATGGTATCTTTCGGGTGCTTATACCATTTATACCCCCCCGACTCGGATTCACAAACTTCAATTTGCTCCCCAATTAAATCATAAATGGTAAATTCTCTCCAACCTTGGTCATCAATAATTTGCCCAGCATATGGCGGGTATGTACCACGGCTATTCCAGCCGTTCTGCACACCTTCTTGCTGAATTTCGTTGATAGCTACGTAAATTTGACGGAAATTTGATACCAGTTCTGTGGCCTTTGCTTTTTGAGAAAAACGGCTCCCTACCATAAAAACAAAGCTAGTTAAAACAGCTATGATACTGATGGTTACCAGTATTTCAAGGAGAGTAAAACCCATCTCATGATGCCGCGAGCCATTTTTATCAGAGCTTGTAAACATATCATGATAATGTCACCACTATAGCTTCATGTGCAATAAAAATTGTCTGGCCCCGTAAATACAAGCGCAGCAAATACTATCGAAATGATATCTTATTGCCCGATAGTCAGGTGCGCAGAGGTAACGGTGGTATGCGGAGGAAGCTTGATCTGAATCCTATTTTCACGCTTAAGCTGGGCTATAGGAATGTCCGTTTGAATTGTCGCAAAAAACTCTTTATAGTTAGCTGCATATGCAGTTTCTATTGTCATTTTGTTTCCATTGAATACGAGAGGAATGGTCGGTGGCAGTCCACCAGAGCGATACAACCCAATGTTCAGTGTAGCGAAAGCTGGCAATAACTTTTTATCGCTTATGCTGATACTCATCAATGCCTGGGAGTCAAACTTCTCTACCACAGTGCTGGCATAATGTTTGGTCAATACCAGCGGTTGCTGTGGAACTGGCTCATCGGTTAGTTGTATCATTACAACTGTGGTTTCCTCCGCTTCGATTGGGATTCGGTCAAGAGTAACAGACGCTTGATCTATATAATGTATTTTACCGTCTAATTTATAGAGCCGGCGCTGTGCTGCACTATCGATATCAGACTTCTTGAGAAAGTTTCCCAGACTTATACAGAGACGACTGGATGACATGTTAGACATCGCCAAGTAAACCATCTTGCCATTACGAACCGCAACAACTTTGAGGTATCGATGAGGTGATGGAAGGTACAGATAACTACCTCGAAAATCACGCCAAAGATTGAAAAAATGCTGGCAAGGGGTCAGCCGGTAATCACTAATATTGTTGGAGTAACGTTTTTTGTGACGAGGTATGAATATCGTTTGCTCTGACATTGGATCCCAGGGTGATGCAAGGAAAACGAATGGCACCGCAAGGTCAATCTGATCGGGGCGCTGCATGAATCTTGTCAAATAGGCTGAGTAAGTTCGAAGGCGCTCCCAATAATCAGTCTCTGTCATGCCATTGTTCAGTGTTCCATATTCGGAAATAATCATTGGCTTGATATTACCCGATGCGACACCATGCGCCTCAAACATATCGAGCAGTGTCTCAAGTCGACCCAGTAAATAATCATCGTATTCATATGTTAGTCTTCTCTCTGCTCCAATAGAGTTCCCTTTCTCATAAAAATGATGCGAATAAAAATCGAGATCATCCTTGGTCAGCTCCATAAAGCGCACTTGGTTCTTCCAGCTCCCAAAACTATTAGTTTGTAGCTGCATCCAAGCCGACGCTGGGCCGCCAATTTTTACCTCCGGGGTGGATTGGTGCACTCTTCTTGCAACCAAGTTATGAAACTCAGCAAGATGTTTCCAAGAATCAACATTCTTACCTTCACACCGTGTGAAATGGTAATACCATTCGGGCTTGATCGTTGATTCATTTTTGACTTCCCACCATGTTGCGGTTCGTCCTGAATGCTCTATTTGTTTCCTAAAATAAGTGGCCGCAAGTTGAGCTGCCTGTTCAAAATATTCTAGACGTGGTGTTCCTTTCCCTTGATCGTGAGACTGAAAACTTGGCCAATCATCGAGGCACATTGTAAACTTGTAGTGCCTCGGGTAGATCGATTGCAGATTTTGAAATTCATCAGGCTTAAGCTTCTTTTCAAAATCAGGGTGTGGATGCCCCGGATTGTTAGGGTCTTCATCTAGGATAGCCCTCTTGGGATTGCCATGACCGTGCTCAAGAGAAGCAGCGATTTTGAAAATCTGGCGACCCGGATAAAAATTGCGTTCTATAGCCCATTTTTCCAAAGATACAGGAAGGGATGACGGTTTGCCGTAGTAGCGAAACCACTTGAATCGATCGAGCTGTTTATGTCCATTAATGGACAAGCTCTTTGATGGATCAAAATTAAGTTGCACAGGCACGACTGCTTTGTCGTGACCCAAGTTAATAAATGGCAACTGATCAAATTCCTCCCTGATACCTTTGGTTGATGCAACAAGATGGATCTCATCAATGACAACTTTTCCCTTACACTTAAACTGCAGACGCGTGCTAGCTTCAAAGGCGGCTGTAATGTCTGGGATTTTAAATCGACAAAGTATGGGGGTTTTGATGCTAGCCTCAAGATTGATACTGGAAGTGGCACCAGGAATGCAGAGTGCAGATAGATGTTCCAGATTCCTGCCGCGCACCTCTATAGAACGAAAAAGATGGATGATCTTCATTGTTCCCTCTGATAGAGCTATATCAAATTCACCATTACTTTTGAGTTTTGGCTTGGCGATTAAAACACTCGCAAGAACACGCTTGCCTGAGGAAATACCATGACTCCTTAATTTTACAGCATGTCTATTGATGTAGTCGTTGAAGAGGTAATCATGCACAACCATCTCGCGCTCACCATCCTGATAAAGTTGTTTCATCTGAGCCGTCGTAAATTCTGGAACAGCGAGAGTTAGCAACATAAGAATCTTAATCATTTCATGAGTGGTGATGTCTCTGACAGCCTGTTTGTGAAAAAAATATACCACAATACACCTTTTTGTCGGAAAATATGCAATTAACATAGGTCTCAGACATTACCACTATAGAAAGGTTAGTTCACCCACCCTTCCGCAATCAATTTAACCAAATAAAACCATTAACCATGTCTAATCGCGGAGAACTTTATTCCACGCTGCTAATAAAGAACCGACATCGGATTTACGGTTTTATATATTCAATGGTGCATGACCATCATGCATCCGAAGATCTGTTCCAAGATGTTTCAACCATTCTCTGGGAAAAGTTTGATCGCTATGTTGAAGGCTCGGATTTTGCTGTATGGGCCATGAGTATCGCCCGGTTTTGTATTTTAAATTGGCGACGTAAACAGTCTCGGCTGGCTTTACCACTCGACGAAGACGTCTTGATTAAGCTAGCCGATGAATCGGTCAAAGTAAGCTGCGAATTTGATGATTTGCGGGGATACTTGAGAGACTGCTGCAAAATAATTCCCTCTCAAATAATGAAGGTGTTACATGCACGCTACAATCGTGATGAAAAAGTTTCCAGCATTGCTAAAAGAAAAAACAAAAGCGTTCGCTCAATTTATCTCACCTTACAAAAGGCACACAACATGCTGCTTGATTGCGTAGAACGAAAAATGGGCCGCTCATTACAATAAAAATATTAGATATGAAAGCTGACGCCTACTCATCCAAAGAAGTCGACAAATTAGCACTTTTGGCCAGTGACGGGGCACTGGATAAAGATCAAACAATTATCTTTCGTGATATGATCATGAACGACCCCATAGCAAGAAGAAGGATTACCCGCTCTTTTTATTTACAATCGTGTCTGGGAGAAGAACTCAAATCCCTAGAACTCGTAAACACCCAACCAAAAAAAGTTCAGCTAACAATGCGGCTTGCCGCGATAGCAGTTCTTATTTTAGGAGTGTTTATTTTATTCTTTGTATTACCAAAAACAGGTCAAAATGATACTGAACCCACCATGGCTCTCGGTATTGCCGAAAACAAAAATGTTGCCGTTATCAGCAAACACGTTGATGTCGCTTGGGGTAATGACACGAGCTTAAAAAAATCCAAGCGGAAGTCACAAATACCTCTTGAACCCTGTATCATAGAAATCAAATCGGGCTTAATGCAAATTGACTTCTTCCACGGCGCTACGGTTTTATTAGAAGGCCCGTCCAAGTTCGAAGTGATCAACTCTGAACAAGGGAGGCTTATTCATGGCAAGCTCTGTGCTGATGTCCCCCCACCAGCTATTGGTTTTGAGATTCTTGCAGGCGGCTTCAAGGTAGTCGATCTTGGCACTTCCTTTGGCATGAGCGTCGACTACGACGGCTCAGGTGAAGTTCATGTGTTTGACGGGGAGGTCGAAGTCTGGCACCCCGAAGAGGATAAACAGATGTTACTCCAACAAGGCCAATCAATAAGCATACGAGGAAATTCTGTTGTAGTAGGCAAATCACGTTCCCAAGTATTCACCCGATCAGAGAGCTTAGATTATAAAGTTGAAAGAAAAATCACTGAATCAAACCAAATATCCAAGCAACTTATTGAGGACGAGGATGTGGTTTTGTATTACACGTTCTCAGGTGCTGATCACTGGGCAAGAAAAGTGAAAAATAAAGCTACCCACGGTAGAGAGGGAACCGACGGTGCAATTGTCGGCTGTCACACAACACAAGGTCGTTGGCCAGGAACACAAGCCTTAGGTTTCAATAGCTCATCAGACCGAGTCAGACTCAATCTACCCGGCAAATTCAAGGACATCACAATGATTACTTGGGTGAAGATGAAAGATGTTCTGGGCGAGAACTTGGCATTGTTAAACCCAGAAACCGAACAAGATCATTTTCTACATTGGAGTATCATTTCCTCAAAAACAAAAGAACTGCAACAACTGCATTTTTCCGAAACAAGTCAGGCCAAAGGTCTCATTAGAGGCAGGACTCATTATCACTGTAATAAGAATCTGCATCAGCAGCTGCTGTCTGGTGAATGGACTCATCTTGCCCTTGTCTATGATACGCAGAGAGGAAAAGTTAAACACTACGTTAATGGTAAGCTTGCCGGCACAAACGACATCAAAAAAGTCAGTCCGCTCAAAGTTGGAATTGCAGACATCGGTAATTGGCCACAAAAAGAGTGGGCTAAAGGAACAAAATTTGAAATACGGCATTTGGTAGGCTCCATGAGCAAATTCCTAATTGCCAAAAGAGCTTTTTCAGAAACCGAGATCCAATATATCTATGAAACAGAGAAACCTTAAGGCTATAAAACAGCCGAGTAAAATTTGTTTCATAATATAATTCACTCCGAACACTAATTTCATATTACTCTAACGCCTCATCATCATAGTTCTAAACACTACAAAGACTTTCAATTAATCATTCCCATCATGCTTGTTTCTGCCACGCTGAACTCATGAAGAGGCTCCGCCAACGTATTGACACGTTGCTCAAATCACCCGAATACCGTCCACTCAACAAGTCTGAGTTCGCGCGTAATCTCCGGGTCAAACCCAACGAACGCGCTGCTTTGCGTGAAGAACTTCTCCGATTGGAGAATAAAGGCATCATCGTACGGGGAAAAAAAGGTCGGTTTTCACTTCGCTCTAAATCATCTAAAGGACCCAAAAAGGGCAACCAAGCACTCCTCATCGGCACTCTTCGATTTCAGAGCAACGGCAACGCATGGTTCTACCCCGATGCGAACGACGCTACCAACGAGGCCGCCGGCATGGACCTCAAAAAGTTTTCTCGCATATTTGTCTCATCCCAGAAAACAGGAACCGCGATGAACGGCGACCAGGTTGCCGTACGAATCGACCGCATTGGTCAGCCAGAATGGACTAAACACAAGCGTGGTAAAAACCATCGTGCTGCAGGTATGGCAAAACCTGACGATGAGGCAGCTGGATACGTGGAAAAAATCATCGAACGCGGTATGGCGCGTATCGTAGGCACCTATTTCCGCCGCGGAAAATTTGCCCATGTGCAACCGGACGACCTTAAAATCCCAGATGTCAATATTGAGCGCGACTCCTTACCGCAGGATAAAAAAGACGGCCCGAAGTCCGGTCAAGTCGTTGCCGTGGAACTCACAAGATGGGATAACCCGAACTCAAAACCCGTCGGCAGAGTCACCGAGGTGCTAGGTTGGCCAGACACTCCAGGCATCGATATGCTTTCCATCGTGCACAAGCACGGACTACGTGATGAATTCCCCGATGATGTGTTAGATGGAGCAAAACGTTTTGGCGATCACGTCACCGAGAAGGATATTGATGGACGCGACGACTGGCGAGAGCTCCCCGTCATCACCATCGACCCACATGATGCCAAGGACTTTGACGATGCCATCTCCGTACAGAAGACCAGAGATGGGTGGCAACTCGCCGTGCATATCGCCGATGTTTCGCACTATGTAAAACCCGGCTCTGCACTCGACAAGGAAGCAAGTGGGCGTGGCAACTCGACCTACATGGCGGATCGCGTCCTGCCGATGATTCCACGCGAGCTGTCCAATCATCTTTGCTCGCTGATGCCGGAGGTTGATCGACTCACCCAGTGCTGCCTGATGAAGGTGAATCAGGACGGCAAAATCCGCTCTGCTCGGTTTACTCGCGCCGTGATCCACTCTAGCAAACGGTTCACTTACGAAGAAGCCCAAGACATTTTGATGGCACCGGATAAAAACCGGGGCGACACCATCACCGATATGCTACATGAGGCGTGGAGCTTGGCATCGTTACTCAGAAAACGCCGATTCGAAAACGGCGCTCTGGATCTCGATATGCCGGAAGTCAGCGTTGTGTTAGACAACACAGGAAAGCCCACAGGAATAGAAAAAAGCGATTATAACGAGTCCCACCAGCTGATCGAGGAGTTCATGCTCGTTGCCAACGAATCGGCTGCCAAGTTACTAAAAAACCGAGGCCAGACAACGATTTACCGAATCCACGAGGACCCTGATCCCGACCGATTGAATGAATATGCTGAACTCGCTCGACTGCACGGATACAAACCTGGCAACTTGACCAACAAAAAGCATATTCAAAAATTGCTGGATGATGCCAAAGGATCACTTGAAGAACCCGCTATCAAGATCGGCTTGTTAAAATCACTCAAGCGCGCCGCCTATTTCCAAGACCCGCTCGGTCACTACGGATTATCAAAAGCCGACTACTGTCACTTCACCTCCCCGATCCGCCGCTACGCCGACCTCATCGTCCACCGCGCTCTACAACCTCACCTGGGCAACCCTCCAGAGAAACGTGATCGACTCCCCTCGCCCGGCGAGGCCGCGCAGATCGCCCAGCACATTTCCGAAACCGAACGCACCTCAGCCGAGGCGGAAAACGAATCACGCAGACTGAAAATGCTCCAGTACCTACACATGTGCTCACTGGAAAAAGACTCGCCTGTTTTCAAAACCGTGGTCACCGACGTTCGCCACTTCGGCCTGTTTGTGGAAGCCATCGACATCATGACTAAGGGGCTCATTAAGAGTGAAGACTTCGGCCCCGGCGAATGGCGCTTCGAAGCCAATCTCCTACGCTTCACAGGACCTAATGGTCACAGCTACCAAGTCGGCCAGCAATACGACTGCATCGTCGCCAACGTCGATATGGAACGCCAGATGGTCGACTTTAAATTCGTCGAGTAGATTATGATAATGATTGTTAAGGCGATGAATGAGCTCCATCACATCCGCACCAATCCCAGAGCCTCAAGCGCTTTCACCAAATCGGCAGGCAGTTGTCCTTTGCTTCGCTCCCCCATCTCAACTCGGGTGCGCACAAGCACACCCTCTATATGAAATTCACATGCCACAAGAATTCGCATGGACTCGTTAACCAAATCCCAGTTGGTATCATTTTCCAGCGCTTGCCAGCCGCAGCCACGGATCGCATCCAGAATCTGTAGCCGATGTAACTTGCCACCACCATACCACCACTGCACCTCATAGTCGTTGATGCGCTCCATGCGATCAATGAGCATACACTCCCTCTTGCGAGAGGCTTTGCGCACCCGCCCTCTCCATCGCAAGCTATACCTCCAACGCGCAAATGAACGCACACGCGGCTGCACCAATGCGGCAACGCCTAACCAAAATTTAGCGCCTAAATGATCAAACCCCACGGGTAAAGGACGAGTCGGCTGCATATTAGTGCAAAGTTGCTGATATCCTGCTGTAGCCATTAATCCATGATAAATGACTGCACCGCTGTCGGCGGCCATCGCCCCACCTGCATAGACTCGCCCCTTCCAGCGTGCGCCACCACCGCGGACGAAGCGCTTTGGATAATCACGCATAAGCATGGCCTCCGCCTTCCCGTAGCCGTATTGCTGCTTAAAATATCGCCATATTGATGTCCGACGCCGGTGCCATACGAATGCAGCACCACAGAAGCCTAACTTATACCCTTCGTCCCGCAGACGCCAACAGAAATCAACATCGTCGCCTGCAACACGATATTGCACACTAAAGCCACCGATCCTCTCCAACACTTTTTTCTTAACCGCCAGATTACAACCTGGCAGATGCTCCGCTTCGATATCACCCAACAAAACATGAGAAGGCGCACCCGGCGCACACGCAACCACCGCTTCATGCACATCTTCCTTGTCATCGGGTATGGGTGGCAAGTTTGGCCCACCACATGCATCCCAGTTGTATGTTGAAAAAGAGTATGCCAACCAGGTCAGCCAGGCGGCATCCGGTTCGCAATCGTCATCCGTATAAGCAATGATCTCTCCCTTCGCTTCTTTAGCACCGAGATTTCTAGCAGCACTTAGGCCCACATGCTCGGTGCACAACAGCCTGACACCATGATATTTTCCCACCACAGCCGCCAAATCATCGTCTGATCCGTCATCCACAACAATCACCTCATAATTAGCGTAACTCATCGCGCAAGCGGCACGCAGGCAAGCATCCATCCTTCGTGCTCCATTGTGCGTGCAGACGACAACTGAAAACATCGGCCCGTCAGCGACATCCAACCCATGCTCCGGGGAACGTGTTTCTGGCAACACGGTGCTCAGAGCATCCAAAGCGGGCTTCGCTTTACCACTACGATCGGTCACCCCGAACGACCACTCATCCATAACACGGTTTTGAAACCACCAATCGCTCCACGCATAGGCTGTGACACCAGCCATGCCAGTTAGCAAGCATTCCTGCAAACACCACTCAAACACATCACTCTGCTCACTTTCACTGCTGCGCTGTGTATCCAAGCCAAACTCACTAACTATCACAGGCCGATCACCCGACACATTATGCAAGCGTGGTAGGTACGCCGAGAATTTATTCCTTTCCTCAAGAAAAACATTCATTGCTGTAAAGTCTGCATTATCCGGTTCAAGGAACTCCGTTGTCGGAAAACTAGCATACGCAAAAAGCAGTTGAGGGCATTGTTTTTTGCCAATAGCAATGAGTTCCTCAATTGCGGCACGCACATTCTGCAATCCCATCCAGCGTACCATGTCCACTGGTATTTCATTAGCAACAAACACTCCGGCAAGCGCAGGATGGTCACCCCACACACCTAGCCCCTCTGCAAGATTCAATCGCGCTGCAGAATAGACAGACGGATTGGAAATAAAATCACAACACGATTGCCACTTTAGTCCGGCAAAAACCCACAGGCCAGCATCCCGTGCTGCATCTAAAAGTCTAGGCGACGGTGCATCGTATAGCCTCACCGCATTGAATCCTGCCGATGCTATCCGCATCATTTCCATGGCATCATCAGCCACAGAATCTGGTCTAGGATCAGGAAATGGCCCATATGTGACCATTTTCAGGAACACACGCTCGCTGCCATCCCCAGAGGATCGGAAAAACTTTCCGTCTACCTGTAATCGTTTTATTTCCTCCAGAGGCACGTCTCAGACTAAAGTTTTTAATCCTAAACTCCAAATACCAATTTCTAAATTCCGACACCCTGACGAGACACGGGCAATTTGGAGTTTGGCATTTTAAACTGAGAACTTAAAAACCCCATGTGCTCAAGACCACCGACTTCGACTACCACCTACCCGAGGAACTTATTGCCCGCCGTCCGCTCGTCGAACGAGCTGCATCCCGCATGATGGTCATTGACCGCAACACGGGAAAGATCGAGCATCATATGTTCACAGATTTCTCAAGCTATCTGAAGCCCAACGATCTACTCATCCTTAACGACACTAAGGTCACACCCGCACGCTTTTTTTCCAATAATGGAAATATTGAAATCGTTTGCACCCACAAACTTGGCGAACTCGAATGGGAGTGTCTAGTCAGACCTGGAAAAAAAATGAAGCCCGGACGCAGCATCAAAATCGGCGAAGCGACGGGAACCGTCGAATATGTGTTAGAAAATGGCAATCGTATCATCCGCTGGGACCAACCTGTCGACGAGGAAACCCACGGCCGTCTCGCCCTACCACACTACATGAACCGTGAAAGCGATCCTGCAGACCGCGACCGCTATCAAACCACCTTTGCGCGTGAGGAAGGCGCCATCGCCGCACCAACCGCAGGACTTCATTTCACACCTGAAATTCTTTCTGAAATCAACCACACATTTCTTACACTCCACGTCGGAGTTGGCACATTTCGCCCAGTCAAAGCAGAATATGTAAAAGATCATAACATGCACTCCGAACGCTACTCACTCAGTGCAGAAACCGCAGACCGTATCAATGCAACACGCGAGCTGGGTGGACGTATCGTATCAACAGGCACCACATGCACCCGGGTGCTCGAAAGCATTGCCCAATCACAAATCACAAATCAAGGACACATAAGCTCCACACGTGGCGAAACTGATATTTTCATCAATCCACCCCATGATTTCAAAATAGTTGACTGTTTACTTACAAACTTTCACCTCCCGCAGAGCACACTGATCATGCTTGTGTCAGCCTTCGCGAATCGAGAGTTGATCCTCGAAGCCTACGCCAAAGCGGTCGAAGCTAAATACCGCTTCTTTTCCTACGGCGACTGCATGCTGATTGTATAGCTAAAACAACAGTTTTTATAACTGCTTCCATACACCGCTTGTGAGCTGCACCCAAGTTCCTTTGGGAGCAACTTTGCGGATACTTTTTGCCCGAGCTTTTGCAACTGTGGTGACTGATGATTTTGTCATCGCTGCAATTGATCTATAAACCGTTTTGCGGTCATTATTCTCAGCAGCAAGTATCCCAGCATTAGCTGCAGACACTGCCTTACGAGCAGTGAGATATCCCAGGTTGTTCTCACCGAAAGATCCATTTTTTTTCATAGCGACTACTTTACCGAGGCGCTCGGACATGCGCGCTTTAACCTCTGAAAGATCAGCGGCTTGAACGTGCGTAGTGAATCCAGACAACAGAGTAATCAATGCAATAAGGTAAATACGGTAATATTTCATGACTGGTTAGAATTTTTAATTAAAATAAGTTACTTGGCTATTATCTTTTCCTTAGCATCAAGATCACCAAAGAAGTTGTCTAGTTCGCGTTCTACGGTGACGCGCACATTGACGTTGATTTCAATAGGCTTCACTTCAATGGGTTCTACCGTTACTTTGGCACAGCTTGATAAACTAGCCATCACGAGGGCAGCCAGAGCGGAGCATAGAGAAAAATAATTAGGTTCTTTCATGGACTTCTAAACACTAAGACGCAGGTTATGGCTAAATATTCAGAATTACAGCCCAAAGTTCAACTTGTCTCGATGTCTCAGCAACAAGTCAAAGAAATTCACCGTATCATCATCGGGCTTAAACCCATTGATATTGAGATGAATCGGCGGTGAACCCGGCACACTTGGCGCTTGTCCGCGCAGCTTAAGCACCATCGCCTTATTCTCATCCATAGGATCAAATAAACGAATATCTAGCACCTTGAGTTCGAGATTTTTTAGCGAGTCCTCGACCATTTTCATACTTTTGTATTCCTCCGTCTTGGGGTTCATTCCTGCACTAAATTTGTTACCTACATCATAGCGAAGTTTTGCTCGGCTACTAGGTGTTAAATACATATCACCACGCACTGGGCGGAACTCTCCATCGATATTCTGCAATGGCAATAGCCCATCAATTTTGCCCGTGATCGATCCGTCAAAATCAGGGAATAGCTTAGCGATTTGGGCAAGATCTAGCCCCTGCATACGCAATTGCAGCTGGTAATTAGCATCACCTCCTGGCATCACAACTGAATCCACTTTGACAATGCCGCCAAGCGCACTCAGCGCGACATTCTGCACCACAATGTCACCATTGGCAAGGAGCTGATAATCCAGCCGCAAGTTGGTCATCTCGGCATCAAATGCTTTAATTTTTTTTGCCGTGACCCGATGGAACCCTTCCGTCCTTATCTCTTTTAGTGAACTGAGCCGAATGTCTCCGCTCAGACCTTCAAGCGCTAGACCATCGTCTTCCATCGTCAGAGTACCACCAGCAATTGACGCCACCAGTACACCATCAAAATCAACATCATTGCCAGTGTTGAAATCCATTTTCATACTCACCTTGCCTGCAATGGTTTTGCCCTTTATCACCTCAACAAGCATTCCCCCATTGTCTACAGGGTGCTTAAGGTCGGCAGAATCAATTTTTAACCATCCCTTAAGATTCCACTTGTCACCTTGAGTCTCACGATCATGCCAATAGGAAAACGGAATCTCATTCTCACCAATGAATGTTTTACCATGAGCATGAACTTGATCTTCACTGACTTGATAACACACCGATGTGTCAGCAAGCAAAATTTCGAGACCATCTTTTTCACCATAGAGTTGCAGGTTTTTCACCTCACCTTTCAGAGTAGCTTTATCCACACCAATGTTTCCCTTCCCGGTAATCACAATGGGCTTTTTTGCTTCGTGCACGAGATCATAACCAAGTGCATCTATGCTCGCCACAGTGATTTTTTTTGCTGCAAAATCTAGCGTGTAATGACTTGGTTCCTCCGTATTCGAACCCGCATCAGGCTGAGGCATAATCTCTAGTGTCATCATTCCATCAACCCCAACCGCTGTCAGCTTACCCTCTGACACAGCTATCTCTGCATCACTGATTTGGGTCGTCAAGGCGCCACGAAATGGCTCATGGGAACCCAGTGAAAAATCCATCTTTGTATAACTAATTCCATTAACTGAAACATCATCTAACGCATCTGTCATAGCATCTAATAACGGCAGTGGCTCATGATGCTTAATTGGCCCTACACCCAACTCACCCGTCATTATCCACCGCTCATCAAACTGCTCCTTAAAACTGTGCTCATAGACAAAAGGAATTAATGTATGCCCATTAGATAAAGAGCCATCAACCTTGAGTCCATTATCGTCTAATGAAAACTTAGCATTACCAGTATCAAGGCTAACAGATCGACCATTGTATTCACCGGTCAAATCTAGCTGGTTTACAGAGCCTATGAGTTTGACTGAATCATCGTTCCATACAATGGATGTTTCCCACTGAGGCACGCCTGCCGTTTTGAGATTCAATTCGCAACCAGCGATCAAGCTTGCTGGTAATGATAAGGTATCGGCAACACCTGAAAACGCGACCTCACCACTACCTGTAAATTTCATATCAAGATGCATTCTTACAGCACGGCTGATTGCTCTGATCGATGTTTTGTCATCATTAAAAACCACACGCTCGAGCTCAGCTACAACAACCAATGGCGAAGGGCTATCTCTGATGACTTGAAAATCACCGCTGAAATCAGCCCTACCAATATCTATACCCTCAGGTATTAAGGGCATTTTTAGCGTTAATATGGTCTCAATCAAGTCAACAAATCGATCTGGCATATCTGTCGTAGAACTCATGGATACGTCCGACTTATCACCCTGATGAATGATATGGGTCAGGAAACTATAGTCTTTCGCCTCTGCGCTGAGTAATAAATTATGCGCCGCGGACTGGCTAAGATCGACATCAAGTTTATCAACTCTGTGCATCCGATCTCCATTCACTATTACTATGGTGGCGTCTCTAGCACGAACGCTGTTTAAATGATTAAATACATCAGGCAAAGAGTGTATTAGAGCATATGAATCACCCTCCGGCTTCTCTGTTTGCTGAGTTGAAAGATTCAACTCAGCAATGAGTCCATCAATCTCCACATCCTCAACCCTGCTATCAAGCAGACCAGTTAAGTCATAGCTGACTGATAAACCATCTGCTTTTATTTTCCAACCTTGATCAGAAATAACCAAGTTCTCAATCAATGCCTCGTTCCACCCAATTTTGACGACTTTTAAATCAGCCTGACCTAGCCCTGCATCTGTAATCATCCTTGGTATCAGCCTCTCGGCGATACGCGGTAAAACCCCCCAAACGATCACCCCTAAAACAACCACAAACACCAACATACTCAGCAACAGCCGTCTCAACCACCGAGTTGGCTTAATCTTTTCAAATTCTCCACTAGAATCACTCACAACATATATAATGCTACAGAGAGTAAAACACCTCAAACAAATCAACCCATCAAGATATGTTGATTTGTTTCTTGTATGCTGATATTTTTTGGCTACCTTGCTGCCGCCAACCATGCCAAGACCTGATAAAACTGACGAACTGACCAAAACCCTGAAGGAAAAAATCTTAATCCTCGACGGCGCTATGGGCACAACGATTCGTAGCTACGGATTGCGGGAAAAAGACGCACGCGGCAAACAATTTGCAGACGCACCCAAAGATTTGCTCAATAATGGCGATATTCTCTCACTGACGCAACCAGAAGTGATCTCGGATGTTCACCGCAAATTTCTTGAGGCTGGCTCAGATATCATTGAGACCAATTCTTTTTCCGGCACCTCGATTGCTCAATCAGAGTTCTTCATCGAGGACCCTCGTGAATCAGGGGCTGGACGTAAAGATCCTGATTTTTACCAAAAAGTAATCGATGACCCCTTCCTAAAAAATCTTGCATGGGAAATCAACTTACAATCAGCAAAGCTAGCCCGCTCCGCATGTGATGCCGCGGAGACTAAAACAGGGATCAAACGCTATGTCGCCGGCGCCATTGGCCCAATGACAGTAGGACTCAACAACGCGGCGGTGGATCCAGATGATCCAGGATTTCGAACTGTCACGTTCGATCAAGTATACGAAGATTACAAACGCCAAATACGGGCTCTCGTTGAGGGTGGTGTAGATATTTTAATGGTGGAGACTATCTTCGATGCACTCAATTCCAAAGCTGCCTTGGTAGCAGCACAGGATGTATTTGAAGAAGACGGATTCAATCTTCCCATGATTATCTCTGCCGCTGTCGGTCGTGGCGGTGAAACCATGATTTCCGCTCAAAAAATCGAAGCTTTTTGGAATGCCGTGGCTCACATAAAGCCGCTGGCCGTTGGCCTCAACTGCTCACTCGGGCCCGATGAAATGCGCCCCTTCATTGCTGAACTCAGCAATGTAGCAGATACATTTGTTTCCTGTTACCCAAATGCTGGAATGCCTGACGCACTGTCAAAAACGGGTTTCCCTTTCTCACCTCAAGATATGCAAGATAAGCTTCTCGACTTCTCGAAAGCCGGTTTCATCAATCTTGCAGGTGGCTGCTGCGGCAGTACGCCAGAGCATATTGCGGCCATAGCCGAAGCCGTTAAGGGCGTCACTCCTCGGAAACGACCTGTTATTGAGCCAATGCTCAGGCTCTCTGGCACAGAACCCTACAATCACACCCCAGATAAAAATTTTCTAATGATTGGTGAGCGAACCAATGTGGCTGGGTCTCCTGTATTTAGGAAAATGATTCAAGAAAATCGACTCGAAGACGCCCTAGCAGTGGCACGACAGCAAGTCGATAATGGTGCTCCCGTTATTGACATTTGCTTTGATGACGGCCTGATCGATGGCGTGGAAATGATGACTCGTTTTCTCAATCTCGTTCAGTCTGAACCCGATATTACTAAAGTCCCGATCACAGTAGATTCATCAAAGTGGGAAATCATACTAGCAGGACTAAAATGCCTACAGGGTAAGGGTATTGTTAATTCAATCTCCCTCAAGGAGGGGGAAGAGACGTTCAAACAACAAGCAAGAACGATTATGAAGTTCGGCGCAGCTGCGGTAGTAATGGCATTTGATGAAAATGGACAAGCTGCTACCTATGAGGAAAAAATCCGTATCTGTGAGCGTGCCTACTACATCCTTGTAGATAAGGTGGGTTTTAACCCCCAAGATATTATATTTGATCCTAACATCCTCACCGTTGCCACAGGCATTGAGGAGCACAACAACTATGCTGTGGACTTTTTTAAAGCCACCAAATGGATCAAGAAAAACCTACCGGGCGCCAAGATCTCTGGCGGCGTATCCAATGTTTCGTTCTCTTTCAGAGGAAACAACCCAGTGCGGGAGGCGATGCATGCAGCATTTCTCTACCATGCAGGCAATTCAGGCATGGACATGGGCATCGTCAACGCAGGCATGTTAGAAGTCTATGACGAAATCAAACCCGACATGCTGAAGCATGTCGAAGATGTACTGCTCAACCGTGATTCAGATGCAACTGAGAGAATGCTCGATTTTGCTGAACAGTTCAAAGGCATCAAAAAGAAAACCCAGAAAGAGGATCTCGCATGGCGTGATGCACCGTTAGAAAAACGTCTTGAATATTCCTTACTTAAAGGGATCGACACCTTCATCACGGAGGACACTGAGGAAGCGAGACAAAAATATGATAAACCTCTACATGTGATTGAAGGCCCACTCATGGATGGTATGTCCGTAGTGGGGGATCTATTTGGCGCCGGCAAAATGTTTCTCCCTCAGGTAGTTAAATCCGCACGGGTAATGAAAAAATCTGTTGCTTACCTTGAACCATATATGGAAAAGGAAAAAGAGATTAAAATAGCCGCAATTACGAAGGAGCTGATGGCTAGTGATCCCAATATCACAGACACAAGTGCTAGATTAAAGGCAGAGAAATCGCTCACTGCCGGACGCATACTCATGGCGACAGTTAAAGGTGATGTACATGATATCGGAAAAAATATCGTTGGCGTGGTTCTCGCCTGCAATGGATTCGAAGTTATCGATATGGGCGTGATGGTGCCATGTGAAAAAATTCTTGAAGTTGCAGCAGCAAGACAAGTCGATGTCATAGGTCTCTCCGGCTTAATCACTCCATCCCTTGATGAAATGGTCAACGTCGCCAAGGAAATGGAACGGCGTGGACTAAAAACACCTGTACTAGTAGGAGGTGCTACTACCAGCCCTGCACACACAGCAGTCAAGATTGCGCCACATTACTCAGGATCTATCATCCATGTGTTAGATGCCTCTCGATCCGTGCCAGTAACCACCGCATTACTAAGTGAAGGGCAACGTGAAAAATTACTTCAAGATACAAATGATAAATACCAAAGGCTACGAGACAACTTCAATAAAAAGGATAAACCAACTATAAGCATTGAAGATGCTCGCTCAAAAAAAATTGTTATTAATTGGGAGAGCTACTCCCCTCCTGTGCCTGAATTCATTGGCACACGTATTATTGAAAACCAATCACTGCGAGAACTAGTCCATTATATCGACTGGACCCCGTTCTTCCACGCTTGGGAGCTACGAGGAGTTTGGGATCGCGAAGAAAAAGTTCTTAAGACACGCAATCATAAAGCTGCAGAAGTCGCAGAAAAACTCTATCAAGATGCCCAGGTCCTACTAGAGAAAATCATCGCAGAAAAAATATTTACCGCACGTGGTGTCTATGGATTCTTTCCTGCCTGTTCAGATGGAGACGATATCAACCTACCTGATCATAACGCAACATTTCATACACTCAGGCAGCAGACAGAAAAAACGAGTGGTAAACCAAATATCGCGTTAGCTGATTTTGTAGCACCCACAACTGAAGGGTATGAAGAACCCTCATCAGAAAACCAAAAAAAATCACTAAAACCGGCAACTGATCACGTTGGCGCATTTGTTGTCGCTATCCATGGAGCGGATGAGTGGGCTGCAAAGCTACGTGACAAACACGAAGTTGACTCCGCTATTATGGTGCAAGCTATTGCCGACCGCCTTGCAGAAGCTTTTGCCGAGCTGCTTCACCACCACGCACGGGTGGCATGGGGTTTCGAGCGAGTCAATGAGTTCAATCACAACGAGCTAATCAAAGAAAAATACCAAGGCATTCGCCCGGCACCTGGCTATCCAGCTCAACCAGATCACACTGAAAAAATAACGCTCTTTAAATTATTAAATGCCACACAGGCCATAGGTGTTGGGCTCACTGAGAGCTGTGCTATGCACCCTGGAGCCGCGGTATCTGGCCTTTTATTTTCCCACCCGGATTCCAAATATTTCGCGCTTAGTGATTTGCAAAAAGATCAGGTAGAAGACTACGCTAAACGTAAGATGTGGACAATCGAGGAAGCTGAAAAATGGCTTGACCCATGGTTGGGATACTAGCCACGACCAATAAGCATCAGAACAATTCATCAGGAGGTGACACGGGCATATCTTCGCCATCGTAATGATCTAACGGCTTCACCAGACTGGCGGGCAAAGGAAACTTCCGCTCTTGAATCCCCGGTGCCAACTCGGGTGAGCTTTCGTATCCCATACGCATCATCTCGTATTTAGCATCCATGTTATCGATGTAATGCAGCGCCATGGCTTCCGGCGTGCGCGGCAGCGTTGGGCTACCCCACTCGTAGGCACCATGGTGGCTGGCAATCAGGTGAAGCAGGTGTAGGTGCACATCCTCGGAATCGGGATCCAGTTCAATCCATTCTTTTGCCAGATCACTTTCCATCATATCGCGCCAGAGCTTGTTAGCTGTTTCAATCCCGAGTGGTATATGACCAAGCATTTCGCCATGCATGTTAAATGGCTGGGTGAATCCTGCCTCAGGATAGTTGTTTTCCCACATCTTGCCACAGTCGTGAAACAACACACCGGCCGTAAGCAGGTCGCGGTTTAATCTCGGGTAAACCGAACACACCGCGTGCGCCGACCGCATCATCTGCGCGACGTGTTCAACGAGCCCACCTCGGCGCGCATGGTGGTTTTTCCGCGCGGCTGCAGCACGGCGGAATTTCTTTTCATACCGGTTAAAAAAAACCGCACATATCCCACGTAATCGTGGATCGCTGATACTGGTCGTCATTTCCAAAATATCAGTCCAGTCGGCTTCCTGCCGTGCACAGGTCTCAGCATCACCCGCCAAAAACTCCCTCGCCTCGTCCTCATTGAGGAGACGCATGTCCCACTTGTTCGAATCCACACCATACTGGTTCTGTGTCCAGTCACCGCTGATACGCAACAAGGTGCCATCAGAAATATCATCCAAGGCACGGAACTGCGGTCGGTTTTCCCAGACCTTGAGTTTCATGTCGCCCGTCGCATCGACCAAGGTAATCTCGTAAAATGGCTTGCCTGTCTTCGTCTCACGCTCCGCCATGCGCTCAAGCTGAACATCAAAGCTCGCACTCACAGGAGTGTCTCCAGTCGTCTGCTTCAAGGCGGAAATGGTCAGGTGCTGCACAGCACCACGTTAGGCACTCCAGCACGCACGACAAGAAGAGAATAAGCAGATCATCTTACTATCGATTAACTATACGATCATTGTAGCCGCCTTGATTATGCTATCGGTATCACAGAAAGCACCCTAGCGATAGGCCAGATACATATCACTGAGGGAAAAAATTAGCACAGGCATAATTTTATTCCTACTTATCAAACAAGATCACTTCATTCTCCACCCTGGCACGAATCACATCCCCGTCTTGAAATTTACCTTCCAGCACTTCTAGGCTGAGTGGATCGAGTAGGTGTTTCTGGATCGCACGCTTAAGTGGACGGGCACCGTAGACGGGATTATATCCTTGATTGGCGATGAATTCCTTGGCGTCCGCGCCAAGAACCAGACCGATACCTTGCTTGGCGAGGCGCTTGCGCACACGCTCGAGCTGGAGACCAACAATTTCAGTCAGCTCATCACGCTTGAGTCGATCAAAAATCACCGTTTCATCCACTCGGTTGAGAAACTCTGGTCGGAAGTGGCCGCGCAGGGCTTCGGTAACCTTCGCCTCACGCTGCTCGGCGTTTTCCTCGTCCATGATGAACTGGCTACCGATGTTGGATGTCATGATCAGCACGGTGTTGCGGAAGTCCACAGTTCTCCCCTGCCCGTCAGTAATCCGACCGTCATCTAACACTTGCAGCAGCACATTAAAGATATCTGAATAGGCTTTTTCGATTTCGTCAAATAAAACAACCGAGTACGGATGGCGCCTAACATGTTCACTAAGCTGGCCACCTTCTTCGTAGCCGACGTATCCGGGAGGCGCCCCAATGAGTCGGGCGACGCTGTGTTTTTCCATGTATTCGGACATATCGATGCGAACCATTGAGTTTTCGTCATCGAATAAGAATTCGGCGAGGGCTTTCGATAGCTCTGTCTTTCCCACACCAGTCGGGCCTAAGAAAAGGAACGAGCCGATCGGGCGGTTCTCGTCCTGCAATCCAGCACGGGCGCGGCGCACGGCATTAGAAACTGCCACGATGGCGTCACTCTGGCCAATGACACGCTCGCTAATCCTGCCCTCCATTTTGACGAGTTTCTGCCGTTCGCCCTCTTGAAGTCGGGACACAGGAATGCCGGTCCACGATGAAATCACCCGAGCGATGTCCTCCTCCGTGACTTCTTCTATCAAGATGCGGTTCTCACCTTGCAGCTTGCCTAGTTTTTCCTGAGCTTGTTCGAGTTCTTTCTCGGCGTCCGGCAAGGCACCGTAGGTCAGTTCCGAGGCACGATTCAGATCACCAATGCGTTTGGCTTGCTCGGCTTCGTTTTTCAGATCCTCAATTTCCTGCTGTGCTTCGCGCACGACATCAATGACATCTTTCTCATTACGCCAGCGCGCCATCAGGGTAGCGGACTCCTCTTTCAGGTTCGCCATTTCCTCGCGCACTTTTTCTAACCGTACTGTAGATGCATTATCGGTCTCTTTTTCCAGAGCTTGGCGTTCCATTTCTAACTGCATCACCTGACGCTCGATCTGATCAAGCTCAGTCGGCATGGAATCCAGTTCGATTTTTAAACGCGATGCTGCCTCGTCCATGAGATCCACTGCTTTGTCGGGCAGAAAACGATCGGTGATATAGCGATCGGATAGATTCGCAGCAGCAACCAGTGCGGTGTCCTTGATTCTAACACCGTGGTGTACTTCATACCGTTCTTTCAGACCACGCAGTATGGCGACGGTGCTCTCGACACTCGGCTCATCACATCGGACCGGTTGGAATCGGCGCTCAAGCGCGGCGTCCTTTTCGATATACTTGCGATATTCGTCGAGCGTGGTGGCACCGATGGTGTGCAGCTCACCGCGGGCGAGCTGGGGTTTTAAGAGATTTGAGGCATCCACGGCACCTTCGCTAGCCCCCGCTCCAACGATGGTGTGTAGCTCATCGATGAACAAGATGATTTCACCCTCGGACTCAGTGACTTCATTGAGAAAAGCTTTTAGGCGATCCTCAAACTCACCGCGGTACTTGGCACCGGCAATCATGCCGCCGAGATCCATCGAGATAAGGCGTTTGTTTTTCATCGAGTCTGGCACGTCACCACTGATAATGCGACGGGCGAGACCCTCGACGATTGCCGTCTTACCCGTTCCTGGTTCACCAATGAGCACCGGGTTATTTTTGGTACGGCGAGAGAGCACTTGCATGATGCGCCGAATTTCCTCGTCGCGACCAATGACGGGGTCAATTTTCCCTTCGCGGGCACGGGCGGTGAGATCAGTACCGTATTTTTCAAGTGCCTGATACTTACCCTCGGGATCTTGATCAGTGACTTTCTGGCTACCTCGAATTTCTTTGAGAGCTTCGTCTGCCTTTTTTCGGTCCAAACCTACCTCTTGAAGGATTTTTCCTGCCGGGGACTCACACTCAAACGCACCAAGGAGGAAATGCTCGACGCTCAGGTAGCTGTCACCCAGTTCCTCACGTACCTTGTCGGCGGCATCGAGATTGGCACGAAACCCATAGCTCATTTGCGGCTGCGATGCAGCGCCCTGGACGCTTGGCTCGCGGTCGAGCTGCTCGAGCACTTTCGCCTTAAGACTAGTGCCATCGACACCTGCTTTCTCAAGTAGAGGCACGACAATGCCGCCCTCCTGCTGAAGCAAAGAGAGAAGCACGTGCAGCGACTTCAGCTCAGCGTGTGCAGATCGCGAGGCAAGCTGTTGAGCCGCTTGAATAGCTTCCTGAAATTTAGTGGTAATTTTATCCAGACCCATGATCGTTTATTATGTTGGTGGCTTTCCTCACTTATTGTCTATACCCAAAGCGGGATCATAGCAACTATTTGTTCACTTATTTGTGTTAATTTATTGTTATGTTATTTTGCCGATTTTTAATTGGCAGAGATTTCCGTAACAATAAGCACACATTTATATGTGATTAAAATTTAATCATAGGTTTTAAAAGAATGAGTAGTAACTCTCTGGTAAAGACATTACTTCGGAGAAATCTTACCATTTTCAACCTTGCAGGTAGGGAAGCAGCCAACTATCCCACTCATATGTCAAAAACCCTGCCGCCTAAGCCACGCAACCTAAGTCAGAAGACATCGATTACTATCGTGGCGTCACAATACAACTCTGAGTTCACGGATGCACTTGTGGAAAACGCTCAAGAAGAACTATCAGAACTATCGACAAATGCTCACATTGATCTTGTCCGAGTCCCAGGTGCGTTTGAGATCCCCTCTATCGTGGAAACAGTGATGCGTAGCGAAAAACCCGATTGCGTTATCGCACTTGGTTTAATTATACGCGGTCAAACATCTCACGGAGATCTTGTTGCAAATAGCGTAACCCAAGCACTACAAAAAATTGCCGTAGACCATGCGACACCCATCATTCATGAAGTGCTAATCGTAGACGACGAAAAGCAAGCCTACGCGCGATGCATCGGAACTAAGCTAAATCGTGGGCGTGAAGCAGCGAGTGCTGCAATTGCCATTACCGATACTTTTCAGCAGTTTAAAAAATCCTCATCGCGCGTGTTTCCGAGCAATGTATAAGCGTCGCGACATTCGCGAGGCCGCGATTCAATTCCTGTATTTTGCAGACTTGGAATCGGGAGCCGAGCCTTTCAACATGGAGGATACATTCTGGCAAATGATCCAGGAGCAGAATATACGCGTACTTGAGAAAGCTACAGCCAAAGCTGTCCTGCACGTGTCACAAGGACGCCCAAATAGATTGGTAAAACTCAACAAACACACGGAAAAACTCCTAATTATGCTCAAGGCATCAGGCGATTGCGACCAACTTGTAGACGCACTAAACCAGATGCTTGCCGATGAGAGCCGAATGAGCGATGCCGTTGACCTACTTAAAGCAACCCACCAAAAGAAAACAACCGATACAACGCTCAAAGAAAACACCCAAGTAGTCATCGCAAGGAACACAAGTCTGATACGCCGTCGCAACGACTTACTCGAAACTTTGAAGGATTTCCCCCAAAAAAGACAGGCACTTGAGCCGGTAACTGCCGCTGTCGAACACTTGGGACGTGTCTCCGAGCGCCTTACTGCAATCATAGATCCTCAATCCACAGTTGGAGATTTTGCTCATATTCATAACAGTTCAGCTGAAATCACCTCCTTTCGTAAGGAAACACAGAAATTGATTGAAGATATATTACACCATAAGGAATCCATCGACTCGATGCTCGCAGGGCTCATCCAAAACTATGCCCCAAATCGTGTCGCCCCTGTAGATCGTGCTATTCTGAGGCTTGCAACATTCGAAATCACCCATTGTGAAGACATTCCCATAAAAGTCAGTATCAACGAAGCTGTCGAGATTGCCAAAAAATTCAGCACCAGCGAGTCCAGTCGCTTCATCAACGGAGTGCTTGATGCAATTCAATCCTAGCTACAACTCTCTATCCACGGCTAAGTTGTCCAATTAATTGCTCGCTTACCGCTTGCGGTATATCGGGTGAAATGGTTTTATGGGTTCTGTCAGTCTGAACACCCCATAACCCTCTACACAGATAGTCGCGCATGAGCAAAAAAATTGATATCCTAGGAAACCAAAATATCCCAACGCAGGGTGCCCTAATTGTTCCCGGTCGACTCAATCTCTCCGAGGCTCTCTACATAGAACAGTTACTTTCGGGCAGGAAAGTGACTTGGCTCTGCGAGGAAAATGTTGTTCTTGATGCTGCTACCCGCAATGTTCTCGAAAAACCAGACACGACAGCAGTTTCTTTCTCCGCAAATGACACGGCCCCTGCTGCCATAGGTGAAACTCTCAAAGAACACCTAAAAAACAACGGGGTAATCATTTTTATCCCCGGTGATGTCTCTGCTCATGACGGTGAATGCTGCCACATCCCGGCGCCCGTACTGAAACAACTCTGCGCACTTGGTCTACCCACTCTTCCAGTGTCAGTGACCCGCCCAGAAGAAACGGCTTTATCTACCGAAAAGACTAATAACCTTGCCAATTCTGTTCTCTCTTTCGCCAAGCTGATTCCTGCGAAAGATATTTCTGTCGCCCTGTGGCGTGAAGGTTTACTGGCAGCCGAGGAAACTGCATTCTCCGCTCGTGAATTTCTTAACGGCTCTCTACCGGTCGCACTGCTCGCTGGTCTGAAGAAGCACGGATCATCCACTAAGTTATTTGATGGTACAGACGATTCTGCCACATCATTCGACAAACTATTAGGTGCCGCTATTGCATTCTCTGCTGAGATTAGAAAACAGACTAAGAAAAAACGTGTCGGTATTCTGCTTCCCCCTGGTAAGGGCGGCATGGTTGCAAACTTGGCAGTACTCTTTGCGGGCAAAATCCCGGTGAATATTAACTTCACATCAAGCCACAGCGCCGTTCAGTCATCGATTCGTCAAGCGGATATCGACAAATTCATTACCGCTGACCCCTTTGTGCGCAAGATCCCAGCCTTCCCATGGCCTCCTAATAGAGATCTTATTTTTATTGAGCGCACTCTGCCGGCCATCAAAAAGAAGATTATTCGCTGGGTCATTCTCTGTAAAATCTTGCCCACCTCTGTCATAGCCAAGATACTCGGTATTGGCGTTGAAAAAGGTGACGCCGAAGCCATTCTGCTCTTTACTTCTGGTTCCTCAGGCGAGCCAAAAGGCGTACCACTATCGCATCGCAACGTCCTTGCAAACATTTGCCAGTTCGGTAGCCGGCTACAACTTGAATACGATGCAAAAATCCTTGGATGTCTGCCGCTATTTCACTCATTTGGCTGCACGGTAACATTATGGTATCCTTGTATCGAAGGAGTGAATCTAGTCACATACCCAAGCCCACTAGAAACTAAACGTCTCGCCGAACTCATTGAGATGCACAGTGTAAATATGCTACTCTCAACACCAACCTTCCTTCGAGGATATATGCGTAGGGTCAAACCCGAGCAGCTCAAAAGCATCGACTACGTAGTTACTGGTGCCGAAAAACTACCTAAGACACTTGCTGAAGCGTTTCATGATAAGTTTGGTATTCTACCCCTTGAAGGTTACGGGCTTACTGAGACATCACCCGCTACGAACCTCAACCTTCCAGAACGGAAAGCAACCGATGAGGCACCCGTGATCCCCTCAAATCAAACTGGTTCTGTAGGAAAATTCCTACCCGGCATCGCAGTTAAAATCACTAATCCTGCAACAGAAAAACCTGCGCCTATCGATACACAAGGCACCATTTGGCTGCGTGGTGCCAACATTTTTCCCGGCTATCTCAATAACAATAAAAAAACAAAGGAAGTCATCATCGATGGCTGGTTCAATACAGGTGACATCGGCAGGCTCGATGACGAAGGATTCCTCTACATCGAAGGGCGCTTATCTCGTTTCTCAAAAATTGGTGGTGAAATGGTTCCACACGAAACTGTTGAGGCAATCATCAGTAAAGTACTTGGACTCGATGCAGAAACGGAACGTAAAATCGCCGTCGTTGGTGTTCCAGATGAAAAAAAGGGAGAGGCAATAGCACTATTAACAACAATCTGCGGAGACACTCGTGAACAGGAATGCATTGATCTACGATACAAGCTCATGGACGAAGGATTGCCCAGCCTATGGTGTCCAAAAATATTTATTCCTACCGATGAAATCCCGATGCTTGCCTCTGGAAAACTCGACATCAAGGGGTGTCAGAAGCTCGCCGAATAATAGTAAGCATTGTCATTCCCATCAAATGATTAGCTGAATCACCCCCAGTCACAATTGTAAGATGATCTTGCCGCATATAAAAACGCTCATCATAATTACCCTTACAAGCAATTGGCTGACGGCACAGATCCCAAACAATTCATCTCAAGCCATTGTGGGCATCACCTCAGGATGGAACTCATCCCACGTCTCACTCTCAATCTATCAGAAAAAAAACCATGTGTGGCAACGTGTTGGATTACCATGGAAAGGTAGACTTGGAAAAAATGGGCTAGCATGGGGGCGCGGCATACATCGTCAGACACAAACTACAAGTCGGCAAAAAGTTGAAGGAGACGCACGGACACCTGCAGGCATATTCATGCTTGGCGGCGTCTATGGCTATGCATCTGACATCAAGCGCCACCCAAAGCTGCCCTACCGTAAAATCACCCCCAGAGATCTTTGGATTGAGGACCACACCTCGCGCTATTACAATCAACATCTCATTCTCGATCACATCCCATCAACCAATTGGGAAATTAAAGGCCAAATGCGCCAAAACGATAACGCACATAGCCTGAAACTCTATATTGCTCATAACGATTCAATACTAGGTGGACAACCGGCACCCGGATACGGTTCTGCAATATTTTTTCATATTTGGCGAGGAGGTGGCACCAAACCCACTGCCGGCTGCACCACGATGCAGAAAACAAAACTTCAACAACTCATCGCCATAATCGACCCCACGATGAATCCAGTCTACGTTGTTCTGCCACAAGCAGAATACAGCGCTCTTCGCACTCCTTGGAAACTTCCCTGATAATAAGATGCTCAGTTTTTCTACCTGCTGGAACAACTCCCGCCACTCCGAGGGTGAGGAAATGATAGATGAGATCCTTGAACTAGGATTCAACACCATGGAGCTGTCACATGGGATGACCATTAGCAAACTCCCAGGTATCCAGAGAGCCTACAAGGAGAACAAATTTCGATGCTCCGGCGTACATAACTATTTCCCCTCACCCGTTGAGGTGATGATCGATGCCCCAGATGCGTATGAATTTAGTTCACATCGAGCATACGACCGCGAACGCGCTATGGAAATGTCTCTCAGGACTCTCGAGATTGCGGCAGAGTTTAATGCTAGTTACGTTGTGATGCATATGGGATCAGTACCCATGCCGTCGAAAAAATGGACTAAAAAGCTTACCGCTATGGTAAGGGAAGGCAAACAGCTTACCAAAGATTACGCAAAAACCAAAATTGAGTTTGTCAAAAAACGAGAAAAAATCGCGCCACTGTATTATCAGCGGGCCATCGAAGCATTAGAACAACTGTCTGAAAAAGCCGCCGAACTGGAGATCCGGCTCGCAGTGGAATCTCGCAGTCGCTTCGAGGATGTGCCAAGCGAAAATGAAATGATTAGCCTTCAAGAGCACTTCAAAGACAATCCATGGGTGGGATACTGGCACGATTTCGGCCATGTACAACTTAAACACAACCTCGGTTTATTGAATCACGACCAGTGGCTAGAAAAGATGTCACCGTATTTAATCGGCTGTCATGTGCACGACGTCTACTGGCCGGAGCGAGACCATCGTGTGCCGCTCACTGGTGAGCTGAATTTCAAAAATCTCCTGCGTCATATCGATCCATGCAAACCTTTTGTATGGGAGCTCTCTCCCACACGCAAAGCAGAACAAATTAAAGAAGCACTGGCTGTCTGGAAGGCTATGTTCCCAGAAACACTCTAGAGTCCAAGTGTTTGCTTTACAGCCTCACGCTTCAATCTGAGTTCGCGCCACTCATTTACTAGCCTAGACGCCTCGATCACACCACAACCAGATGGAATGGAGACATTTAGCCGATCCCAGTGAACTCCTCTGATGGCAACAACGGAAGTAAATTCACCGTCCTTAAGCAAGCCGAAAGGTGCACCAAAACACGGTGGACAACCCAGCCGCTCGCGCCACTCCGCAAGCAGTGCCAGAGTCTCCTCAGTTCGTGGTAGAGGGCCAAGCGCCGGTGTAGGGTGAAGACGACGAATTAGGTCATCCACCGCACGTTCATCAAATAACTCAACCTCGATTGGTGTGTGAAAATGAACAAGCTGACCTAGATCCATTATCGCCCGTTTCGATCGAGTAACAGTGCCGATGTCAGAGAGCTTAGCTACCAGTGTCTGTGCAACGAATTCATGTTCTCTGATCTCTTTACCATCAACAGCAAATACTTCACGTTCCTCAGCTTTAGCAGTACCGGCGAGCGCCATCGTGCTCAAATTCTTACCACTGAGTCGGAACAAAACCTCAGGTGTAGTGCCACAGAAGCCCAGCCCCTCTCTACGCCAGCCATATGTGTGGAACGGAGCACCAAGTGCCGTCATACTTATCAACATATCTCTACCTCTACCCTGAGAAAATACTCCCCGCTCGGTCGCTACGGGAACAGATTTTTCCATGACACCTCTGCCGATCATCTGATTAATTTCTCCAAACACCTCGGCAAATCCATCCGGCTCTAGCTCATCCCAATTGATCTCATAAGCAGCCGCTTCAATACCAATATCCGCTAAACTTTCTACCTCCTCAATACGTCCAGGAATTTTCCACGGTTGAGGGTCGGTGAGAGCAAAATCATTGCAATAAAAAGCAATGCCAGTAGCTGGCGGAGATGATGATTGCTCGAAAGGACCAAAACCCACGGTATAAGCTCCGTCACCCGATTTTAAAAATGCCAATTCATTGTCTTGCACATTGATAGTCAATAGACCGATGGTGCAAGAACCAAGATTATTTTGTCTCAAGAGTAATTTGGTATTTGGTATTTGGTATTTTGAACATAAAAAGAGGTCGTGGGTCGCATTCCAGAAGAAACTATTGAGCTTATTCTAGCCAGCACGGATATCGTAGATCTGATAGGATCTTACATCCCGCTAAAACGTGCTGGCTCAAACTTTAAAGCTCTTTGCCCATTCCATAACGAAAAGAGCCCATCTTTCATGGTCAATCCAGCTCGTCAATCCTACCATTGCTTTGGCTGTGGCGAGGGCGGCAGCGCTATCGGGTTTGTCATGGCATATGAAAACCTCCCATTTCCAGATGCAGTCAAAAAACTCGCCGCTCGCTCAGGTGTTATAATTCAAGAAGAGACATATGATCCAGAAGCCGATAAGCGAAAGAAAAAACGCTCACGGCTATTGGACCTTCACAACCAATGGGCACGGCACATGCACAGCCTGCTGCTACAATCACCCGATGCACAACACGCACGTGAATACCTCAAGTCTCGTGGCTACGGCAAGGGCATGGCAGAGCGCTGGGTCATTGGTTGGATGCCTAGTAACCCAAATGTGTTTCTCGACTGGGCACGTGAGCAGAGTTTCTCAGGGCGTGAATTATGCGATAGTGGTCTTGCAGCACTCAAGGATCAGAACAGTGCACGAGGCGGCATCTATGTGCGCTTCAGGGACCGCCTGATGTTTCCAATCCATAATGACTATGGAGATATTATCGCTTTTTCTGGAAGACAGCTCCGTGATGACCCAAACACAGGCAAATATATCAACTCTCCCGAGACTATCTTATTCAAAAAGTCTAAGGTGTTTTTTGCCTTGGACAAGGCACGAAGGAGTATGACCAAAGACAAATTTGCCCTGCTCTGCGAAGGACAACTTGATGTCATTGCTTGCCACGAAAACGGAATCACCAGTGCCATTGCTACCCAAGGAACAGCATGTACGCCAGATCATGCACGCCTCCTGAAACGCTATACCAGCGACGTAGTCATCTGTTTTGATGCAGATTCTGCCGGATTCGCGGCTGCAGATAAAGCCTTCGTAATTCTAGCATCCGAAGGCATCCATGTTCGAATGGTCAAAATGCCTCAAGGCGAAGATCCAGATTCCTTAATTAAGAGCCAAAGCGTAGACGCTTTTCGGAAACTGGTAGACTCAGCCCAAGAATATTTTGCTGTAAAACTAGCACATGAAACAAGCATCCGAGATTTAAATTCCGTGCGTGAGCGAGCAGCGCTAGCCAACGAGCTTGCAGCACTAATCGTTCATGTGGGTGATAAAATGACCAAGGAAGCATTGATCAATCAAGTCGCTACACGTCTTGGTATCGGTGCCGAAGAACTGCGTGGCGGCGTAATCCAAGCTGAGAAAGATGCTGTCAAAGCCAGCTTCTACGAAAAACGGCAACGCTCACGTGACGAAAAGGCCATACCTCAGAAAGCACTCCCCACTGAGATTAATGGATCAGTAGCTGGTCTCTGCCACCTCGCATTAACATCACAGGAGGCCCAGGATTGGCTAGGAGAACAGCTTGAATCACTCATTGAACCACTGAATTCCCTGGCTGGTGGATCAATACTACGAAACATCCTCCAAAAATCACCTGATGCATCTAAGCCATCAGCAGCACAAGCTTTTATCATATCGATGCCTGAAGAAGACCAAATTGCTCTTCGTAAAATCATGGGAAGCGAAACTCCAGCTGATGCTCTGCGTGCTGCTGAGGAAACAACGGCAATGCTAGTCAGCACTCATTTTCAGAATAAGGAGGCCGCCATTCGTGCCAAGCTCGCCCAACCTGATCTCTCCCCTGAGCATATGATTGCACTGATGAATGAAGCTAAGGACTTACAGGATATTTTGAAGAACCTACAGCAACGCTTTATAAGGTAAGTGCTGAGACTAAAAAAACGGAGTCCTTATGGACTCCGTTTTAGCAAAACAAATACGGTAGTTACCCGCCTAGTTAGTTATCGGTTTCTCAAGCACAACAGCATCTCCAGGCTGGACAACCATACCAGGAGTCATGGTTTTATACAAAACATCAACCACAACACTGCCTGCTTCAATGGCATTGATTTTTAGACGGCCGACAAAGGAATTGCCGCGCATGACGATGAGTTGAGACGTATCATCAATCGGCATCTTTTTGGGCACGCTTACAACAGCAAATCCCCAGTCATGGTTTACAGCAGTTATGACACCCTGCAATGCATTAGCTCGAATGCGCTCGGCACGCTTAATCATCCGAGCATCGAGATCGCTGATTGCGGCGTTGTTAGACGCAACACGCTTCCCAGCAGCATCAGTTAGTGACTGAAGCTCTTCTAGCTTACGATTAGCTGTCCTCAGGTCATCCTCAAGCTTCTTGACCAAGCCGGGGATTTCAACCATCGCAACTTTGCGTCCACCTAACTGCTCTTTGAACTTATCTTGAATTTCTTTTTGGGTCTTGGCATAACCATCAAGCTGCTCCTGCTGCTCGTCGATCTTACTCTGCCATGATGCCGCTTCACCTTTAGCGAGGCTCAGACTACTCTTTTTGTTGTCGAGCTCTGCCTCCGTGTTAACTCTCTTTTCTTTGGCCGCCTGAAGTTGGCCTTCCATGTCTTTGGCCTCTTTCTTTTTGGTGCGGATCAGAGCCTTGCGGTTTTCATTTTCGGTGTGCAAAGCCTCACGGCTTTTCTTCAGATCTGTAAATTTGGTCTTACTATCATAGGAGAACCATCCCCCGGCGGCGATGGCAACGATAGCGACGATGTAAAGTATAGCTTTCATAATACGTTAATTAATGTGAATTACTTAGGTGTGTAGTGTGTTGATCTTTCGTGAGTGTTAACAATGCAGCTTAATTGATTGCGGCCGCAGCATCATTGGCAAGTTGTGCCTGCTCTTTCTCAGGAACGACTTTATCACCAGAACGGACCTCTGTTCCCTCGGTAACGGAATTGAGAACAATATCAGCAGCTGCGGTTCCTGACTCAACAGCAGTCACCTTAAGTTTGGCGATGACTTCACCACCACGAACTACATCAAGCGTAGATCCACTGATGACTCCCTGCTTGTCTCCTGATGTAAGAATAACAAACCCCCAGTTACGGTATACAGATCTGATGCTAGTCTTAAGATCAGGAAAAGATCTTCCGGTGGTCTGCATCGCGATGCGGTCACGCATCACTTTGATGCGAGCTTTGCCATTGGCGTCATTGCTAACGAGGTTTGCCAATTTAGCTTCCTCAGATGCAATACCACTAGTCGCCTGTGTAAGCTCGCTGGTCATACGCTTGATCTTGGGGATCAGCACTCCAGGGTCAGGTAGCCCTTTGAGAGCTTCTTCCGCAGATGCAATTTCAGTTTCATTTTGCTGATGAAGATTCTTCAGATTAGCCACTTTTTTCTTCGCTGCATCAAATTTACCGGATACTTCATCAAGGACTTTGGCGACAGATGCCTCCTTATCGACTTCACCTTGGCGTGCTTCATCAGCCACTTTGAGGCGAGTCACTTGACCGTTGTATTCTTCGGTAGTGCTTTTCTTTGTAGCTTCCTCACCTTGATGAGTAACAATTTCTTTTTTGTAGGCTTCCTGATTCTTGTGAGCAATGAATGCCCCAGCAGCTAAGAGGACGACCGCGATAGTTCCAAATATTTTTGACATAGATAGTAGGTGTGGACTTTGGGATTTAAGTGTGTGAGGCTCAAGCTAGTGGGTGTTGGGGGGCTAAGACAACACCAAATTTAACGAATGTGCTGTTATTTTTCCTTGTCTTTACACGTGGTCGCCCTGCGCTTAGCGTTCACACGCCATTTATGAAGATCATTTTACGTATATTTTCCTACCTCGGCAAGTATCCTCGACTTGCAACTGCTCAGCTAATTTGTGCCATTCTCATGACTCTTATGCTTCTGGCATTTCCTATGATGACTGGGCGTGTTAAGCGAGAAGTCATCGATGGCGGTCAAATTGACAAGCTCATTCCGTTCATCGCAGTGGTGCTCGTAGCTTTCTTTTTACGCGATTTTTTCAATTTTTTAAGGATTTTGATAAACAACACCTTTGAGCAAAAAGCAATATTTGATCTTCGATCACAACTTTACAATAAATTACAGCGCCTCCGACTTAAGTGGTTCGATGAGCGCCGCACAGGTGATATCATGACTCGTGTAGCAGAAGACGTACCACAAATGGAACGCGTATTAATCGATGGCATCGAGCAAGGCTTAGTAGCAATTCTTCAAATTCTAATTGTCACCATTTTTCTAATCACCCGATCACCCATTTTAGCACTCTCAGCTCTGGCTCCTATTCCACTGCTAATTTTAGGCGCGTGGCTTTACACCCGCCATGCCTCTGGTCGGTATCGGATTGTCAGAAAAGCCACAGGGGAAATGAACGCAATGCTGCACGATAACATCGCCGGCATCCGCCAAATTAAATCTTATGCCGCCGAAGACGATGAACATGCCAGCTTTAATGAGTCATCCGCCAAAGTTCGTGATGCTAACTTAATCGTCATGAAGGCGTGGGCTCTCTATTCACCTAGCATGAGTTTTTTCAATTCGATCGGATACACACTCGTACTTGGTGTAGGAGCATGGCAGATTTACTATCATGGGCTAGATGGCACAGTATTGTTAGAATTTTTCACTATTATTTGGGCGCTCTACGATCCTCTCGGTCGGCTTCATCAACTCAACCAAATGACCCAATCATCCCGTGCCGCAGCTGAGCGGGTGTTTACAATTCTTGACGAAGATGACGAAGTGCACGCAACCAACGGCATCGAGCTCCAGCAACCCGTCGTTGGTCATGTTGTTTTCTCTAATTTGAGTTTCTCATACGCGGATCAGCCGACGTTAAAATCGATCAACTTTGAAGCCAAGCCGGGGCAAACCATTGCCTTGGTAGGCTCCACGGGTGCAGGAAAATCTACCATTGTCAATCTGCTCTCACGGTTTTACGAATACAATAGCGGCTCGATCACTATCGACGGCACTGAGTTAAATACCATCTCGAAGAAATCACTACGGTCGACCATTGGATACGTCACGCAAGACGCATTCCTATTTAACGGCCCAGTGCGTGAAAATCTACACCTTGGAAAACGTGACGCCAGTGACGAGGAAATGTGGCAGGCTCTCGCTGCGGCGAATGCCGAAGGGTTTGTGCGCGAACTCGACAAAGGACTCGATACCGTAGTTGGCGAGCGCGGGGTGAAACTCTCAGGTGGTGAGAGGCAGCGGCTGTCGATTGCACGCGCACTACTTAAAAACCCTCCAATACTTTTGTTAGACGAGGCGACTGCCTCTGTTGATAGCGAGACTGAACGCTTAATTCAGGAAGCTTTAGATCATTTAATGGAAAACCGCACCGCGTTTGTGATCGCCCACCGGCTCTCAACAATAAAAGACGCCGACTATATACACGTGCTTGAGCAAGGCGAGATCATTGAGAGCGGCACACACAAAGAACTGATGGCACGCTCTGGCAAATACGCCCAGCTCTCACAGCAATCGTTTTTAACTTAGCACTCGGTCAAATCTCGTGATACCCGCTCAAGGTATATCAATTTGAATAACCGATTATTTTGCAGTGAAATCTCATGCAGTAAACCCGTGAAGCCAACGAACAATTGAGCTCTGTTATGAAGATTCAATAATTCAACTTGGTCACCATTAGCGTGCGTCGAGCACCTTGTTCCATGTATCGATATTTGCTTTCTGCGATTCAAATAAAGCATCCGTTGAATCGAGGATCTTAATCGATTTGATGATATCGCCTTTAACGATAGTATCGATGATATCCTGACCTTTCATTACTTTCCCATACACTGTATGTTTTCCATTGAGCCAAGGGGTAGCCTTGTGGGTGATAAAAAACTGAGAGCCGTTCGTTCCAGGGCCTGCATTAGCCATCGAAAAAACTCCAGGACCATCATGCTGGAGCTCAGCAACGATTTCATCACCAAACTTATACCCTGGTCCACCCATACCTGTTCCCTGTGGATCTCCTCCCTGAATCATAAAATTAGGAATCACTCGGTGAAAGGTCAGACCATCGTAATAACCGCGCTTGGCTAGATTAAGGTAATTTGCCGCCGTCATGGGTACCTTCGCCGCGTATATAGTCGCTTCGATTTTGCCCTTGCTAGTCTCAATCTCAATACGAATATCTTCCAATTCGCCTGCTGGCTTAGCTTGCTCCTCATTACTGGTAGCTACACCCGCATTGACGTCTTCTTTTTTTCCTTCTCCGCAAGATGCAAGAAATCCTGCCAGAGCCATCATCATTGTGTATGCATATCGTTTCATCAATGCAGTCATTACGCTCTGATCGATGCCACTGCAAGCTGAGATGTGAAATTCTCATTTTACTACACCAACTTTTTTAACGACCGATGGTGCGCGATGCAGGATTTGAACCTGCGACATCATGCGTGTGAAGCATGCGCTCTACCCCTGAGCTAATCGCGCTAATAATCGATCCGTGAACGGGGGCGTAACTTGGACGGCAGGTGTATGCAAGTGGATTTTATCACTGTGACTCTCTGGCGAGAACTCCTAATTCTAGTTCCTCCTCATGAACTTCATAAATAGCTTTGTTGAGCGTCTATTATCGCAGCCACTCAGCACGTAAGCACCACAATCCCTCCCTCCAAATGTAATGAGCATTTGGCAATAATGGTGCCCCATGTGGAGCTCATATGGAGCAATACCTTATCGAACGATATGGCTATCTACTGAATGGCCAAATTGACTTCAGCGCTCGGCTCATAGCACCGCCTGTGGTGGCCTCACGTTCGGTATCAAGGATCTGGGCATAACGAATCAAACCCACGGCTGTGGAATATTGAGGATCGCGAAAATTGGCATGTACCCCACTAATATTCGATTGCTCGGATTGATAAATAGGCAAGCCAAACTTCTCGTTTGCCAATTCAGAGATTCCCCTCATACGACTCGTCCCCCCAGTTAGAAAAACACCTGTACCAACACCACGGAGGCAACCAGACGGCAGCCGCTCTAATACAATATCGAACATTTCTGCTACACGGCCATTGATGACGTCGTTGATTAAGGCCCTGTCAATCTCCTCAACTTCAAGACCATGATCATCGTAAACTTTTACCTTACCTATACCGCGTGCTGGGTCACCCGATGCATCTCCTTCGGTTTTTTTTAATTCCTCTGCTCGACTCAGCGGAATGTGGGTTACAAGGTGAATGTCATTACTAATGTGATCACCTCCCACCGGGATGCATCCCGCCGCAGCAATGGAGCCTTTTAAATAGAGCGCATAATCTGTTGTCCCCCCACCCACATCGATAACAAGTGCCCCAGCATCCTTATGCTCGCGCTCAAGTGCCACTTGTGCTGTTGCAATGGGGGCAAAAACAACGTCATCAACTTCAAGTGGAACCTCCCGCACAGACTTGATACTATTTTGAATACGCGAACGAATACCATGAACAATATGAAAATCAACATCTAGCGCACGACCTAACAATCCTATAGGGCTAATCGTGTGCTCCTGCCCATCGAGATGATAATGACGGATGAAATTGTGCAGATAAACATGGTTACCTGGAATAGCGAGATCACGTGCAATCTCTGTTGCCTCTCCAATGTGTCCTTCATGCACTTCCTGCTCCTCGTCAGGTAGACGAAAAGTGCCACGATTGTTAACTCCTTCAATGTGCGATCCTGTTACAGCCAGTAGCACACTACTAATATCGACATCACATATGTCCTCTGCTTTGAGCAAGGCATCTTTTAAACCTGCGCGCGCTTGAGGATAGTCCACAATTTCCCCTTTCCTCACCCCTGCACTACGAGTCTCTCCAACACCAAGGATTTTAACTGAGCCATCAGGTTTCACCTCACCGACCACCATACACGTTTTAGTGGTGCCTATTTCAAGTCCTACGTGTATTTTGGTCTTTGCCATGGATGAATGATTGGAAGCAGTGGTTTGTAATCTAGTGATAAAATAAAATGATGCCGTATTGGTGGCAGAATTTAGTTACGGTCTATAATGGATTTGATATCGCGATCCTTCAAACTAGGAAAAGTTTGTTTTTTCTGTGGCGTCACTAATATAGGCGCCCCTGCAAATTTTACAGGAATGTTTTTCTTGGGAATTAAATTAATATGTTCAACAGCACGCAAGGTCTTTAGCGCATGTTCACGAACACTTATAAAATCCGTTATCTGACGCTCATGATCATACATACCAAACACGGCGCGTGAGCCATCATGACTGGTAACCTCCAATGAATATTCATTCAAAATCATGATTTCCTGTGGTCTCCAATCGGCACGAAGATTACTTGCTGTAAGCACCTTAATAAGGTGTAGCGCGCGTATAACCTCGGGATGCTGAAGTTTCTTACCATGATGGAATGTGCCCATTGCTGCTACATTGACCATAACAACAGGAAGATCGCGCGACGTTTCCCACAAAGAACCCTCACATGGAAAGGTTACGCCATCTTCACCCGCAAGCACACCACCCTCTACTTTTCCTAAAAACCCATAATGAGCCGACTGTAACCAAGCAACAGGGAGCCGCTCATCTACTGTGATCTTCAGCGTGCCCGGTAACCTTCTTTCCACATCACAACGCGTCACCTCTGGGAGACTTAATAGACACTTGCGGATGTGATCTGTATCGATAGCAAAAATACTAGCATCGAGATCGATTCCCGTAACCTCAACAATACGGGCATGATTAATATGTCCATTTGTCTCCAGTTTGATTTCCTGCAATCTGTATTCCTCGTTATCAATAAAAATATGACGTATGCCCAGATAACCACCCCATGCGATCATTCCAATCAGCACCAATATCATGATGATTTTAGCACTCCTGTAAAGACCACGAACAATCTCAATCATCACGATCCGAGGTGATGTCACTCTGATGTGTAGCTTCTGCAAATCACCACCTTTGCGGACAACACGTGGCGATCGGGTCGTTTTTCGGCGCGTTTTTAAAAATGACATGGTAGTTAAAAAAGTTAGGTTCTCATGGCGAGCGACAGCTCGACAATTTTCCGACAAAGTGGCCCAAATTCATATCCTGCAACTTTCGCCGCCTTTGGCAGCAGGCTGCTAGCAGTCATTCCTGGAATGGTATTGGCTTCTAACACATACGGATTATTAGCTGTATCAAGCAAAACATCGACCCTCGAATAGATCTCTATCCCAAGTGCCCTGTGTGCCTCCAGCGCCGCCTGCTGTACTCTGGCGGTAGTTGCTTCGTCCAGATCTGCTGGACAATAATAGTCAGTGCCACCTTCATCATTGAGCCATGGATATTTGTTTTTCATATCATAGAACCCACTGCGAGGAGCAATGTGCACAATGGGTAATACTTCGCCATCTAGCACACCTACTGTCAGCTCTTTTCCACTAACAAACTGCTCAATCAGCACCTCGTCACCATAGTTCGAGGCATCCTCCATGGCAGCATGCGCATCAGCCTGATTATCAACGATGTGGACGCCCACACTTGAGCCTTCGCGCGGCGGCTTAACCACATACGGCAGTGACATGTTAGGCAATTTAACATCCGATGAAAACTGAACAATTTCCGAGCTTGGCGTCGGAACCCCATGTCGCACAAAAACCTCTTTGCTGGAAACCTTATCAAAGGCCACCCTGCTACTATCAACACCTGCACCCGTATATGGCATTCCCATATCTTCGAGAATCGCCTGCATTTCTCCATCTTCACCAAAAGTTCCGTGGATGGTATTGAAACAAAGCCCAATACCCTGGGGAAGATGAATATCATGCGTAGTCACATCCACCGGCACGGCATTGAGCCCCTCACTTTTGAGTGCATTTAAGACGGCATTTCCAGATGCCAAGGAGACGTTCCGTTCAGAACCTGGCCCTCCCATTAACACTGCTATATTGATGTCTTTATCCATATTTTCAGAAAATAAATTCATTCTCACCCACAATCTGCACTTCGGTACTCATCATGATGCCACGATCATCCTCTGCCTTTCTACGTATCTTTTCGATCAGGCCTAACACATCATTTGCTGTTGCTTTACCCCTATTAACAATGAAATTTCCATGTTCAATAGAGACCTGCGCCTTACCAACTGTCGCCTCCTTCATGCCCAGCTTTTCAACTAGCATACCAGCGGGCATCTCTTCTGGATTTTTAAAAATACACCCGGCACTGGCTGCAATAGGTTGTGTGGATCGCCTGTGATTTCGAGACTCCTCCGTGACCGATCTGATGGTATCCGCATCCGATAGTTTTGCCTGGAACTTCGCTTCTAACGCGTAGTTCCTGCGCAACTCTGGCACATTTCGGTAATGCGCGGTAATTTCGTCAGAAGTGCGCTCACGGATCTCACCGTCATCATCGAGGAAAGTCACACTTATCACCTGGTCGAAGGTTTCCGTTCCCATGGCACCGGCGTTCATCCGCAAACCACCACCAACGTTTCCTGGAATTCCCTCCATCCACTCCATACCTGTTAGGTTATGAGCTGCTGCCACACTAGCAACTTTCTTGAAACGAGCACCTGCTCCAGCAGTTATGACATCGCCATCCACTACGACATTAGAAAAATCACCACCCGATGGATGAATCACAGCACCCCGGATACCTCCATCACGCACTAATAGGTTTGACCCCCTACCGATGACCCGCTGCGGAATTCCGCGTTCACGACAGTAGCTAACGACAGCTGCAAACGTCTTAAAAGTAGTAGGCTCAACCCATAATTGAGCGGGACCTCCACAACGAATCGTAGTGTGACGATTCATAGGCTCGTAGAGTTTGATTTTTTTTACCCCCGCTGTGTCACAGAAACGTAGCATATCCTCAAGCATCGCCATATCCCTCGCAAGTTTCGTTCCAATTTCGTGCACGTTTCCTGCACCGAGAGATATAACCAAATCACCATCTTGTATGGAATTTCCCACAGTATGATGGGCACTGACTACTGGCCCAACAGCAACGGCACGCTTGTCACCATTGACTGCAATAGCATCCACGATCGTTTGTGAGGTCACCCCATCGATCGGCAACTCCCCGGCAGGGTAAATGTCAGTGACAAAAACCTGATCGGCAGCCTGCAACGCCTTACCAAATTCATCAGCTAGCTTTTCTGTGCGGCTGTATCGGTGGGGTTGAAAAACAACAACTAAACGCTTAGGTTTGAATGATCGAGCAGTTTGAAGAGTTGCCGTTATTTCCGTGGGATGATGCCCATAATCATCAATGATACGCAACTTGGGCGAAAGATACTTATTTTCGAACCTTCTACGTGCACCAGCAAAAGTGCCCAAACCACGTGAAACCATTTGAAAATCTGTGCCCACGGCATCACTCACTGCAATCGCAGCAAGTGCGTTAAGCACGTTATGCCTTCCAGGAATACCCAGCTCAACACGACCTAACACATCCCCACGAAGAACCACATCAAATGCTACCGTACCTCCCGTTTCGTGTATATCACTAGCAATGAAATCGGCATTTTCCCAACCATAGGAAACAGCACCCTCTCTGCTAGCGCAGATTTCACTCGCAACGGAACAACCCGCAAAATAAATTTTATGCCCAGTCGTCTGATCTAATAACTGATTGAAGATATCCTTGATGTGATCGATATCTCGATAGTAATCAAGATGCTCTTCCTCGACATTGAGCACAACACAATGTTCGGGGTGATAGAGCGCAAGTGTCCCATCACTCTCATCGCCCTCGGCAACCATTGTACGACAGCCTTCTTCCCAATGAGCATTTGCCCCCAACACCGGGATTTCGGCACCCACATAATGGCACGGCATCATACCAGACCGGCGAAGCAAATGAGCGCACATCGCCGAGGTAGTCGTTTTTCCATGGGTTCCAGAAATCACCACACCTTTCCGTGTGTGCAAGATCGCGGCAAGGCACTCGGCACGCCGGATACATGGAATCCCTTGCGAGCGCGCCTCTGCACGTGCCACATTTTCCTCCCGTATAGCAGACGAGTAAACAACCACATCCGCACCATGAACTTCATCCGCACGGTGCGGCGTAGAAAACTGAAGTCCAAGCCCCTGCATACGCTCAGTTTCACCACTGGTCACTCTATCCGATCCGCTAACCTTGTGCCCCATACCCAAAAGAAGAAGAGCTAAACCACTCATACCCGATCCCGCCACGCCAATCAAGTGGACACGTACCGGGTTTTTCCGATCGGTCAAGCGCTTGCTGAGTTCTTGAATTTGCATGAGGAGATAAAAATCAATGAATTTAAGTTAATATATCGACGCTCATGACATCGCAAATCCTAGCCGCAGCATCTTTAACGGCAAGTGATTCTATTTTTTCTATCATGGTGCTATGGACTGTATCATCGAGGATACGAGTCAGCCCAGTAACCAACTCACCAGCATCGAGATCTGATTCCTGGTAGAGGATAGCGGCACCCGCTTGCTCAAATACTTTAGCGTTCGCGGTTTGGTGATCGTCTGCAGCGTAAGGGTAAGGCACAAGGATTGATGGCATTCCTACGCATGAAAGCTCGGTCATGCTGGAGGCCCCCGAGCGGCAAACTACCACGTCACATGCTGCGTAAGCTGACGCCATATCGTCGCAAAAGGCAAGCACGTGGTAACCGCTAAAGCCCGTCGTCATCTCTACCACACGATCGTAATCAAGCGATCCCGTAATGTGTAAAAACTGTACATCAGGCATTGCCTTCGACGCTTCAACTGCCAGCGTATTGAGGTTTTTTGAACCTTGACTACCACCCATCACCATCACGACGCTACCCCCAGCAGAAAGTCCATATTTTACGCGAGCCACTGCGCGCTCGGGCAGCTTGGCAAGCTCACGGCGCACAGGCGTTCCCGTGACTTCCACTCTATTTTTTTTGAAATAGTATCCTGCTTCCTCAAAACCAACCAGCACGCGATGACACCAACGAGACGTCAAACGGTTTGCTTTCCCAGGTAACGCGTTCGAATCATGGACAAAAGTAGCTAAACCCATTCTTCTACCAGCTATGACTGGCGCCATCGAGGTGAAGCCCCCCATACCTAATACTGCATCGCAGTCACGGGATTGAAGAATTTTTTTGCACCGCATCAACGTCATCCAAAATCTAAATAGAAACAGAATCATCTTGGGTGACAGCGTCGGTGGCTTTGCGATAGCTGGAACAGTAACAAAATCCAACTCCCCGTATTTTTTTGATGCTTGAGCATCAACTTTTTTCTCAGAAATGAGCAGGAGCACGTTATGCCCTCGTTTCTCCAATTCCTCAGCTACTGCAATGCCCGGAAACAGATGCCCGCCAGTACCACCACAGGCAATCAAGACATTCATTTTCTTCGACATAGGACAGTATAGAAACTAGGTTATAGGACTCTGCAAATGCACAGCTTCGCTTCACCATTATGCGGAAATTTATATTATTCAGCAATGCTTAAATATCGACAAACCCGTTTAATTTGAAGTTTTATGTAATGACTACATTTACCGACACAGCCCCATCCCTATCTTGTCATCTTCGCACTACCGTGACAGACTTCTTCCTCATGAAAAAAGCTATATTACTTTTAATCTTCCTGCTCACCCTCGGTGCATGGTCTGCCAATAAATACTTCGCCCGCGCCAGCAAGAGCAACGAGGAACAGGAACGTTTCCAAAATTACGCAGGCAACTACGGACACGACGCCAACATTTTTCTTACCTCACAAGCATCACTCCACCACGACAAAGCGTTCAATCTTGCATATCGCATGTGGAAGCTATCCCCCATCTCCGAGATCGATTTCTCATCTCACTATGATGAAAAAACATATTATTTGGCGCTTGGAAAAACCCTTAACGATAAAGCAAAAGCTGAGGGACAATTTGAGGCCCGCAGCGCACTAATCGATATCGGCAAGTTTTACGGTGTCACTCTACCTAAAAAAAATATACCCGTGACTCCAAAAACGACTCTAAACAAAGCACACACATCTGATACCGCAAAACCCAGTCCACTCGGCAAAGCTATACTAGGCGATAAACGAGTAATTCCCAGTCGCCATCGCCGCCAAAACGATCGATAAAGCCTATATCGTGAGCCAGCCAATCAGTATTGAGCGCCTGGGCGCATTCTTCGAGTCGGGCGACTGGAAAAACACCTTCACCGCAGGCGTTACCGCTACCGGGCGCAAATTGGCCCGCTCACAGCAGGTTACTCAATGTCATGCCGAAATACTAGACACCGGAGACGTAGAAATCATTGCTCATGTGATTGAGAAATCTGGCCATCAACACGAGGCGACGTTGGCACTGTGGGAGGAAAATGGCACGCTACAGCTCGACACAAGCTGCACCTGCGCAATGAGCACATGTTGCGAGCACGCGGCGGCAGCTATTGAACAACTTCTACGGCCAGGACGTATGGAATCGGCTTTTGGCATTCTGCAAAGAGAACCCTCTACCGAAACGCTCACAGAAAAAATCGTCACAACCAAAAGGGCATCCTCCAAGGCTACTTTCCATCTCCATGTGCACCGCCGATCACAAGGCGATGCCTCATCATGGCTTCCCGATATTTACGCCACAGCAACTGCAAATTACGGTGATGATAAGTATCCTCTAGAACCCTCAGGCAATATCACAAAATCTCGAGATCGCGCTGCAGAAATGACCGCACTGAACTCGCTCTACGCACTCGACCTTCTGCCCGGCGCAGACCAAGCACCTAACTCACTGCAATCAGTTCATCACCCCGATCCAGCAATGGGAACTCTGTGGGCTCCTAATAAAAAAGAATGGCAGCCATCTCTCTACTGGCAGCGTTTTCGACACGAGGCAACACCTGCTCTAGAAAAAAGAGGGTGGAAGGTCACCTTCGGGCACAACACCATCAATAAACCACTTCAATTTAATGCTTCAACACTTCGCACCGAAATCGTTGATGAAGGTAAAGGCTGGTTCTCACTCTCAGCAGGTTTCGAGGTCGATGGCCAATATTTAGACCTTCAACCAATCCTCGCCACACTGGTGGATTACAATTTTCTCAAAGTCACCAATGACATGCCGGACGGACAAGAATTTCTTGTTTTCTTTCCAGACGGTCGAGGCCTAACCCTTCCAGTGGGTCGTTTCCGCCGCATCCTCACCCACCTTGGCGAATTGATGGACTTTAATTTCACCAGCAAACCAATACGCATGCACAAGGTGGAAGCCGCACAGATATTGAAACATATCTCCAAGGACATCGAGTACCCCACCACACCATCAGAAATCACAACTCTTGCCGCTCAAAACTCATTATTCAAAACCCCAAACTGCAATATTCCAGCAACACTAAAGGCCACGCTAAGAGACTACCAAGCCGAAGGCTTCCGTTGGATGCAATTTCTCTCAAACAATAATTTACACGGCATTCTCGCCGATGACATGGGGCTGGGCAAAACCATGCAAACACTGACCCATATCCTAGCAGAAAAAGAGAAAGGAAATACTCTACCATGCCTAGTAATAGCACCCACCAGCGTGGTAGAAAACTGGCAACGCGAAGCACAAATGTTTGCTCCATCATTGCGGGTAACGATCCTACAAGGGCACAACAGGCATCTTCGCTTTAACCTTCTGGCCGATACCGACATCGCCCTCACCTCGTATGCTCTGCTTTATCGAGATCTTGAACTTTTCTCCAACCAATCATTTCACCTCTTGGTTCTGGATGAGGCCCAGCATATCAAAAACTCATCGGCGCAGGTCTCCCAAGCCGTAAGAAAGCTCAATACCCGTCACCGTATCTGCCTGTCGGGCACACCCATCGAAAATCACCTCGGTGAACTCTGGAGTCTATTCGATTTTCTAATGCCAGGATTATTAGGTGATGCTGAATCATTTCGGGAAACTTTTCGCACTCCAATTGAGAAAAATAAAAACCAACAGCGTGCCGACGCCCTCTCCTCCAAGGTTGGGCCACTCATTCTGCGCCGCACTAAGGATCAAGTAGCCACTGAACTCCCACCAAAAACTGAAATCCCCCACATCATCGATCTTGGAGAAGATGAAAAAGATCTCTACGAAACCGTTCGCTCGACCATGGACAAACACGTACGTCGGGCACTTGCAGCAAAAACTGGTCAACAGGCACAAATCATGTTCCTCGACGCGCTTCTTAAACTCAGACAAATCTGCTGTCACTCCAAACTGATCGAATCCAAAATCCAAAATTCAAATAATTCGAGGACTTCCGCTAAGTTCAACCACTTAACCAACCTTTTAGAAACTCTGAAACAGGAAAACAGAAAAGTACTTATCTTTTCCCAATTCACCTCCATGCTGGATATCATTGAAGAATATCTAGTTAGCCAAAAAACTACCTATCTGAAACTCACTGGAGCGAGTAAAAATAGACAGGAAATGGTTGAGCAATTCCAAGCTGGGGAAGCCGAAATCTTTCTTATCTCTCTGAAAGCAGGAGGTACAGGACTCACCCTAACGAACGCCGATACAGTCATTCACTACGACCCATGGTGGAACCCTGCCGTGGAGAACCAAGCCACAGACCGAGCCTACAGAATAGGCCAAGATAAACCTGTCTTTGTGCACAAACTCATCTGCAAAGATACCGTTGAGCAGCGTATTCAGCAAATGCAGGAACGTAAAAGTGATATATCAGACTCAATTTTAACCGCCTCGCTGAACCAACTCAAATTAGACGATAATGTGCTCACAAAGCTACTCGGACCCTCAGATAGCTGAGAGCTTAATCGACAACAGCAAGGCGATCAGAGCTATTTGATCCTGACAGTCTCTCAAGAAGTGCCCACACATGCCGTTGACCACGATCTGTGAGACAATACATCTTGTGAGCATGTAATCCGTCACTTCTTATCTCAAGCAGCTCTTTTTTCTCCATCCCATCGACCACCTTGGTGGTGTTCGACGGCTTGCGGTTGAAGCTATGAAGCAAAATGTTAATACGCTTTGTATCCGTAAACTCCTCACCTTCAAGTCGTTTACTCAAGCAGGCAAGCAATACACATTCACTACCCGATAAACGAAAATTCTGGTCGGCCAGTAATCGGCGCAGATCACAAAGTGTCTCAGATGTATGCGTATCGCCGCCATCTTCTTGATCCATTGCAACGCGCAGTGCTTCCTCCGCCTCGCGTGCCTCCACTGACTTGGTGACAAATGCTTGATATAGGCGCATTTGGTCAACACTCATTTCCTGGTGCATTTGCATCACGCTTTCGGTTAACTTATGGATCATTTTGATATCAGACACGATTACAAATTAGCCAAACTCTACAAAATAATCAAGAAAATTGCCCTTAAAGCCGTCTAAAGCCCTTTATTTGCAGGTAATTTCACTCGGTTTAATAGTTAATATTACTTAAATGATGTTCTTTTTTCTTTGTTTTTCAATGGTTTTAAATACCCAAGCTCATTTAAAGTTTCCTTAATTAGCCGATTAATCTATTTTTAGCCATCCTTTGACTAAAACCCGTCGTCACTACCCATGAACTCCCGTTATAATACCCACCACTCCATAAACGCTCGATTTCTGAACCGCGCAATACCCGTTCATCCCAAGAATCAGGCAAGTCAGAATCATCCATCTTGTAGCGCTAATCCAAATAAAGCTGATATTCCAGATGTTGAAGTTTCAGAATCTGGAATCCCAGTCACCGAGCTCATTGGTTTCTCCCTGACCTGTATTGAGAGACTGACCTACCCAAGATCAAACAGTGATGATCAGATACAGCCTTTAGAGCAAAGAATCTTACTGGTAGTGGCAGAAAAATTACCCAGCTACATGAGGCTAAAAGCCAATTTACACACCACTATACGAACGCACCCGGAACACGATGTTCGATCGTCTCAACAGCAATACCGGGTGACTGAACTCCGTCGGAGAGTTGCAAATCAAGAAAACGCGATCGCACAGCAATTGATAGCCACTGGAGAAGATATCGGCCTACCCCAAGAACTACTTGGCAAAATCGCTAAGCTTACAAAAACTATCCTCGAACGCTACACCTCATAAAATCAGCACCTGTCTATTCCTATAGAAAAGCAATCTTACCTTTTCCATAGTTGATTTTGCATCCTTGAAAATTACGCGGCTGATGCTCACATTCATCACCAAGTAATACTATGAGATATACACATATCAAGCCATCCGCTATTCTAATTGGACTCATTACCGTTGCGCTGGGAGCCAATTCGATTTTAGCAGCTGATACGCTGTATCCGCCCAAAGAAAATCGGCAACCTTCTCCAGGTAACACCACTTATTACATCGACCCTGTAAAAGGCGATGACCAACAATCTGGGGTAAAAGAGAACCTTGCTTGGCGCAGTTTTTATCGGGTCAATCAATTACGGTTGGCCCCCGGTGACAAAGTGAAAATAATTTCGCCTGGATCGTTTGATCAAACGCTCATGATTATGGGGTCCGGCACGAGCACCTCACCGATAGAGGTCAGTTTCGCCGCTGGCAGGTATGATATTTTTACCAAAAATCTCTATCGGCAGAAATTTAATATCTCCAACACCAATGGCTCTCCCGAGTCGGACAAGTTAATCGGAATATTTCTGAAAAACTCCAAACACATCATGGTGACGGGCAAAAAGGCCAAAATTATTTGTCGTGGAAAAATGATTGAGGTCTGCGTTGATCATTGTGAGAACATAACGGTCTCAGAACTAAACTTTGATTACCAACACCCAACAGTTTCTGAGTATAAAGTAGTTAATATAGGTGATGCATATGTAGATCTGCAAGTTCACAAAGACTCACAATACTCGATTAATAATGGAAAGCTCACCTGGAAAGGCGAAGGGTGGAGTTTTCAAGGTGGCCTCGGGCAGGAATTAAATCTGCTCACTAACGAGGTGCGCCGCCGAAGAGATCCTCTGAACGGGCTGACGATTAAAGAACTTAAACCGATGTTACTGCGAGCGAGCGGCAAACACAAAATGAAAAAGGGACACATCTATCAGATCCGCAATCCGTTTCGTGATTATGCCGCCGTATTCACTCGCCGAAGCAAGAACATCATATGGAAAAATGTCCACTTTCAGTTTTTACACGGCATGGGGTTGGTGAATCAGTTTTCTGAAAACCTGACATTCGATGGCGTAAAAATTGCACCAGACCCAGCGAGTGGCAGAACCACTGCCGCATGGGCAGATGGCATCCAAGTGTCCGGCTGCAAAGGCAAACTACTCGTGAATAACTGTGTCTTTTCTGGTGCCCATGACGATGCAATCAATATCCATGGAACACATCTGCGGGTAACTGAGAAACTATCCGATCACCAGATCAAGGTGAGTTTTATTCATAAGCAAACCTATGGCTTTCTCGCATTCAACCCCGGAGACGATATCGAGTTTGTCAGATGGGACTCGCTTGCACCCTACAGCGCAAACAGGGTGAAGGATGCCAAGTTACTCAATCCGAGAGAAATTCTAATCACATTGGAAAAACCATTCCCCGCCAATTTTAAAGAAAAAGATGTTCTAGAAAATGTGACTTGGACACCCGAAGTGGAAATTCGTGGGTGTACAATTTCTCGCATCCCAACTCGTGGATTTCTCATCACCACACGGAGGAAGGTTGTGGTCGAGAATAACACCTTCAACGCCACCCACATGAGCGCCATACTCTTGGAGGACGACGCCAGAGGCTGGTTCGAGTCCGGATGCGTGCGCGATATGACAATCCGTAATAACCAATTCAACCGCTGTGCCGAGCCTGTGATCAACATCAATCCGCAAAACGGAGTAATCAACAAGGCGGTACATCAAAATATCAAGATCCGGGGCAATCATTTTGTACTGCGCGGCAAATCAAGTATTAAAGGCCAGAGCACTACTGGATTATCTATCACTGGCAACACTATATATTCAGATCCCATTGCAAGCGACGCCACATCAATTAAAATCATCAATTGTGAAGATGTTAAAATCAATGGTAACCGTTACCTGCAAACACCTAATGTCAGGAAAGACACCCCCAAGTAACAGCGCGTATAATAGTCAGTAATTAATAGCGCGAAAAAAAGGGAGCCCCGTTTGGGACTCCCTTCCATCAGACATTACGTAAGATTTTGTTAGATCGCTTTCATGTTGCTCATAGCATCACGCAAATACTCACCGATTTCTTCAATCTCGTGGCCGCGGATAGCGTTATCAACTTGGACAAGTGTGCGGTTGTCTACGGAGTTATCGGTCAGCTCAAGCCCTTTGCCAATGACGTCCACACTTACAGTGGACATGAAGTCCTGAAGTAGCGGCACAGCGGCATGAGCAAAGAGATAACAACCGTATTCCGCGGTGTCTGAAATAACGCGGTTCATCTCGTAGAGCTTCTTGCGCGCAATCGTATTGGCAATCAGTGGAGTTTCGTGAAGTGACTCGTAATAGGCAGACTCAGGCTCAATACCAGCTTCCACCATTGCCTCGTAGGCAAGTTCCACACCGGCGCGCACCATGGCAACCATCAGAATCCCTTTATCGAAATATTCCTGCTCTGAGATGTCGCCGGCGCCTTCGGTTTTTTCAAACTCAGTATCACCGGTTGCTTCACGCCAGCCGAGAAGATTGACGTCATCGTTCGCCCAGTCCTCCATCATAGTTGTGGAAAAATGGCCAGAAATGATATCGTCCATATGCTTTTCGAACAGCGGGCGCATAATATCTTTAAGCTCCTCGGAGAGTTCAAATGCCTTGATCTTGGCGGGGTTAGAAAGGCGGTCCATCATCGTGGTGATTCCACCATGCTTGAGTGCCTCAGTGATGGTTTCCCATCCCTGTTGGATAAATTTTACAGCGTAAGCTGGCTCGATGCCCTCAGATTTCATTTTATCGAAACATAGAAGTGCTCCAGCCTGGAGCAAACCGCAAAGGATCGTCTGCTCGCCCATAAGATCAGACTTCACTTCCGCAACAAATGATGACTCAAGCACGCCAGCATGGTGACCGCCTTGGGCAACGGCGAGCGCCTTCGCTGTTTCCAACCCGTCTCCATTCGGGTCGTTCGCGCGGTGACATGCGATCAGTGTCGGGACACCAAATCCACGCTTGTACTCCTCGCGCACCTCGGAGCCGGGTGACTTTGGTGCAACCATAATAACAGTGAGGTCCTCACGGATCTGCACGCCTTCCTCAACGATGTTGAAACCATGTGCATAGGAGAAAGTAGCACCCTGTTTCATATGCGGAATCACACTTGCAACCACCTTAGTGTGCTGCTTGTCAGGAGTTAGGTTCATCACGATATCAGCGGTAGGAAGCATTTCCTCGTAGGTGCCGACGTTGAATCCGTTCTCACTGGCGTTAATAAATGACTGCCGTTTTTCAGCAATCGCGTTATCACGCAAAGTGTAGGAAACATCGAGCCCACTGTCGCGCATGTTCAGCCCCTGGTTAAGACCCTGAGCTCCGCATCCGACGATAACGATTTTCTTGCCTTTAGCAGCCTCAACGCCATTGGCGAATTCGGATGCATCCATGAATCGGCAGGTTCCAAGCTCGTCGAGCTGAAGGCGAAGTGGCAGTGAGTTGAAGTAATTTTGGCTCATTCTGTATGTAGTTGGTGGTGAAAATGTAATGTTCGCGGCGGTGATAGCCATTGGGGGCGCGAATTCAAGCCTAGAACACGCCTCTCGTAAATTGAATTATTCACGATGTCAGAGCTTCATCGACACATTAAGCGCGCGGCTCCGGTAAACAGCTTTCTTGACGACCGTGCTCGGGAGAAGATCTCCAACACAAAAACGAAGGTTTTTCTGACTCTGTGAGATTACTTCACAACAAAAAAATGATCGTAATTTTACCCAATTACAAAAAATTCAGATGAGATATTAAACCTGACCCATGGCCACACCATACGCTGGACCAATGTCAGGGCGTGGATTGATTTTCTCGAACTTCAATTCATGTGTAAGGCAAGAAATATGATCCTCCGGCTCATGTGAAATGTAGAGTAGCTGCGCCAGATCGTTGGCACAAATCCGCTCGATCAACCCAACCACGAGAGATCTGTTCGCGGGATCAAGTCCGATGCATGGCTCGTCAAGTATCAGGAGGTGCGGCCGTTTTACCAGTGCACGGGCGATGAGTAACATGCGCTGCTGCCCAAACGACAACCGCTGGAAAACCTCCCCTTTCATTGCCGACATACCGAGAAACTCCAGCCACTCTCGCGTAAGGTCTTGTTGCCATGACTTCGCTTGACGATAGACTCCGATACTATCGAAAAATCCTGAGAGTACGACCGTTTCCACTGTCACTGTGATGCGATATTGCTGGTGTAGTGCAGTCGACATCAATCCCATGTGCCGCTTGATGTCCCATATGCTCTCCCCTTGCCCACGTTGTTTTCCAAACAAGAAAATCTCGTTAGCATAACACTGCGGGTGGTCACCGGAAACCAAGTTCACCAAGGTAGATTTACCACAGCCGTTTGGGCCACTGACTTTCCAGTGCTCACCCGGCATGATCGTCCAATCGAGCTCGTGAATGATCGGTTTTTTGTGATACCCTACATTGACGCCCCGCATTTCCACCACCGGATGATCTGATGTGGGCACGTAGGGCTCAAACTCCAGAGGAAGTCCCGGCAATGATGTGATGTCAATATGCGCCGCCAAAAGTTGCTTCCAGAGCGGTGACTGTTCAACCTCGCTCCTCGGACCAGCGATACTCACCTCACCCTGTGACAGTTGAGCGAGGTGCGTAATGTGGCTCCCCAGCTCAGAAAGACGGTTAACAATCAAAACTACAGGAAATTTTTCACTGAGCTCCGCAATTAGTTCTTCCAGATGATGCGTAAAAGCTACATCCAACCCGTCAAATGGCTCGTCAAGCACCAACATATCAGGGGCTTGTGCTAAGGCACGTGCAATCATCATACGCCTGCGCTCACCAGTCGAAAGAATACGAAATCCAGTGTCAATAAACAGCTCCAGCTGCATCATGGAAATAATAGCGTCCAAATTTACCGAGTCATTCAGTAGCTCGGTGACCAGCTCACGAGTAGTCCTCCCTTGATCTACGCGATCAAGAAACTCGCTGTCGTCCTCGTAAATCTCCCTTTCCAGAAGGGACAATTCATCTTCAAACGAAACACAAAGCACTTTTTCCAAGGTTGTTTTGCGGTCGCCACTCCACCATGAGGGCTCACCAGCAAGTGCACGTGCCAATGCTGATTTCCCAGATCCGTTACCACCAATCACACCCCAGCATTCGCCCGTGCGGATTTCAAACGCGCAATCACTCTTCAAAGTAAAAATAGGTTCCGAGGTATGCGCGGTTGTCATTGGGTCAATTTCAGAGCTAACAACACGACTTGCGAGCTTTCTCCCACTATGGCGTGTAAGTAAAAGGCACTCTTTTTACAACAGTCACCGTACCTTCCCCATCAGGGTTATCGATCACCGCAGAGCCGTCCGTCCACCCACTAGTGGTAGTATGAAAACTGACTGGTAAGTTAAAGGAATACCATCCCTGTGTACCTACGGGCATGTCAAACGTCACAGCCAAAGTCCCCAGAGGAATGAATCGTGCCTGTGGAGATGAAGAAGAAAAAATACCTGCAGCAGGAGCAGATGAGTTCCACGTCACATCCGAAATAGACCCTGATCCTCCACTGGAATGGGTCCATATCCCGCCACCAACTCCATCGAAAGTCAACGTTACCGTTTCGCTCGCCGATATAGTAATCGACACCATCTTACCGTTATCATCCAAATTGACTGGAGCCCTCGGCATCAATGAATAATCTATCCTCACTAGACGTGAGAAAAACCGGTCACCTGTTACGCCTGAAACCGTATAAGTCCAGTCATACTCATCATTCAAACTAAGCAAATAAGGGTTAGACACAAACAACCAGCCGGCCAGATCACTCGAAAATACTGATAAATACTCTATCTGGTTCTTGCGATCCCATGTCATCTGATATTCAGTCGTAGCTGAATTATATGCAATTTTAGTCTGCACCCCTCCCACCGTGGGTAGCAAATAGGCCGGATCGTTCAGATTAAAACCTGCTAAACTCGGCCCGGAAATCGTGACGGAGTTCATTACGATATCCATCTGAGGAGTGGTTTCTGTCACCGGAAAAGTAACAGCATTCGTAAAACTATCGATCAAAGCACGACTATTCGGGTAACTGGAATCATCAATGACCTCTCCAAAAACAGAATGCTTGTCATCCAAAAAACTCGCATCTTCCAGTGTAATAAAGAACTGAGAGCCATTAGTATTCGTCCCCGAATTCGCCATCGATAATATATACCGCCCACTATGGCGCAAGCTACTGTGGAACTCATCCTGAAAACCATACCCTGGACCTCCAGAACCGTTACCCCTTGGGTCACCTCCTTGAATCACAAAATCATGATCGAGTCGATGGAACTTCAACCCATCGTAATAAGGAGTGCCATTGCGTATCGCACCAGTCGTCTCATCCAACCACGCCCTTTGCCCAGTCGCTAGCCCGATGAAATTAGCACATGTACGCGGTGCTTTGTCGTATTCAAGACGCGCACGAAAAGTTCCCAGTAGGGAACCCCCATGGGAAACTGTAAAATCAGCATAAATTTGTGCACCTACCTCTCCCAGAAGACAGAAAGGCATAACAAGCAGAACTAGATTCAAACGCGCCATAAAATCAAAACCTCTTACAACAACACCCACAGGCTTGCAATCGTGAAATTAAGAGTCCAGCATCACGTCTGTGACTCATTCTGATCAAACAAAAGGCTACGCCCTATTCGACCTCGACCAGACACTGATCCCATGGGATACCCAGTTACTTTTCTGTAACTTCATCCTCAAGCGCATGCCATTGCGCCGCCTCTACCTTTTGACCCTGCTGCCACTACTCCCCTTTTATAAGCTGCTAGGCTCCGATGGTTTGAAGCGTGTATTTCTCAATTATCTCTGGGGTTTAAGCCAGGAAGATCTGGATGAACTGGCGGAAGCATTCGTCGATCAACATTTCCCTGAAACCTTCTATCAGGAGATGCTAGATATGCTCTCCGAGCAGAAACAACATGGAAGAACAACCGTGCTCTCTTCCGCCAGCCCAGAAATCTGGGTCAAGCCCATTGCCGAGAAACTCGGTTTTGATCACTATTTCGGTACCCAGGTAGAAATGACTCCACGTATACCACTTTTCCCAGATCTTCCCGGCGGCAACAACAAAGGATCTAACAAGCTAAGGAAAATGCAGCATATTCTTCCGGATGGCTTCGATACAAAAAACGACATTCTGCCCAACAGCTTCGGGTTTTCCGATAGCCATGCAGATTTACCGATGCTGCACATTTGTGAACAGGCGGTCATGGTGCACCCGACTGAAAGACTGCATCAGGAGGGCAAAAAAAAGGGCTGGGAATTGCGCACCCCTGTGCGCCCGACCACTGGCAAGCGGCAGTTCGCGCTCGCATGCCTAAAGCAAGCTTGTGGCATCTGAAAATAAGCGGAAGTAAATAAATTACTTGTGTGACGGAATTGTTTCCCTGTAATTATGCCCACGTGAATAATAACTTGATTATTATGTCGATGACATCTTGCCAACAGTTGCAGGACACTCAAACCAAATACTAACCAAAAAAATGAAACAGACATTTAAACTTACTACAGCTGCATCAATAGTAGCACTTGGCACCACCTTCGCAGGTGATGTTGTCAATCCACATACTGCGCCCACTTCTAATCCCAACAACGGAGACTGGTGTAGTGGCTTCAAAAATGTAGGTAAATTATACAAGAATGATGACGCCCCGTATATTCAAAGCCTTAAATTCTTTGGCAGGCTGCAATGGCAAGCTGCTCGTATCAGTGGTGATGATGTTAATAATGATAGCTTTAGCGATACTCTCGATGAATACCGTCGTGTTCGATTTGGAGCTGAAGTCGTATTCCTCAACAACTTCAAGCTAAAGGGTAATATCAACCTCATTGAGGATGGTGTACGCTCTGGCATGGGGCGTAACTGGGGTTACAAAAACTGGGATGTGTTAACTCTGAGCTACAAGCTCACTGACATAGCTGGCTTTGATACGCTCGGCTTCTCCTATGGTCGTCACAAAATCGCTATGGGTCATGAGTCCCATATGTCTTCAAAGGAAATCAAGACCGTCGAGCGTTCTGCAATTTCCAATAAAATCTACGATAACCGCTACACAGGCATTAAAATTCTGGCAGAGCGCGGTAACTGGGCAGGTATTTTAGGATTTCTCAGCCTTGATTCTAATGAAGCACTTGGCGGCTGGAGTGAACATGGTGACGCCCTTTACCTCAGCAATCGTTATAAAATCTGCGATGACAAAAATCTACTTGTAGACTTTTTCTACAACCTCGACGCAGACAGTTCAGATGATGAAGTTGGCGTCGGTTACGAGTGGGTAGCTTCTATTGCCTACGAAACTTCAATCTCTAACTGGAACCTCATGGTGAATCTCATTTATGGTGACAATGGTGATGAAGATTATGCTGGCCCCAATCGTGACGGCAATTTCTACGGCCTCGTCATTATGCCATCTACATTCCTAGTTGAAGACAAACTTGAGTTTGTCGCTCGCTACCTGTATCAGGGATCCGACGAGGAAGAGGGCATTAGATCCAATAGCCGCTACTTCCGTGCTGGCGTGCTTGATCATGATGTCAATTCTGGTCGTGGCGACTCACACCACAGTATCTACACAGGTCTGAACTGGTATCTTTGCGGCCAGAACTCCAAAATCATGGTTGGCGCCGAGTATGAAACTCTCGACACTCCAAAAGGTGATGCCGACGCCACCACTCTCTGGACTGCATACCGCATGTATTTTTAATTGAAACTCGTGGTTTCAAACTGAAAATTACTACAAACATCCAAAGGGCGCGGCTATGGCTGCGCCCTTTTTTTAATCTCACTAACAGCCCATGCAGCGTGCTCAGAAATCAAGACATCTTCATCATTTACAGCACATTCCAATGCCGGCAAATCATCCTCCTCCCCAACATTTCCTAATGCCACACAGACGTTACGCAAAAATCTATTACGCTTGATACGCTTGATCGGTGACTTGGCAAATAACCGACGAAACTCATCATCATCAATGGCAAGGAAATCCCTAAGCCGATACTGAAATACCGACTGGCGAGCGTGAAATCTCGTTTCACGACTCACCTGTGCAAAACGATTCCACGGACATATATCCAAACAATCATCACATCCATAAATCCTATCCCCTATAAGTTTACGGAACTCCATCGGGATCGATCCATGATGCTCTATCGTGAGGTAGGAAATACAGCGTCTTGCATCGACTCTATGCGGCTCGGTGATCGCATCCGTAGGACAAGCGTCAATACAACGCGTACATTTGCCACAATGATCACCAAATGGTTCGTCAGGTGGCAAATCGAGCGTTGTGATCAGCTCTGCCAGAAAAAACCATGTCCCCAACCGACGATGAATCTGCACAGTGGATTTACCACTCCATCCCAAACCAGCATCATTGGCAAAATCCCGCTCCAACACAGGTCCAGTGTCACTGTAGTATCTCTGAGTCCCCCCCAGTTCCTCCATCGCCAAATTCATCTCCTTGAGCTTGTCCTCAATGATATGATGGTAGTCCTCATTCCAGGCATAACGGGCGATACGGTAGTCCACATCGGGATGATTTTTGGCAGGCAAATAATTAAGAGCTAAACTCACAACAGAGGAGGCATGTTCGATTATTTGAGCAGGATCTACTCGGCGATCGACATTTCTCTCTAACCATTTCATATCACCAGCGCAACCATCTGCTACCCACCGCCTGTATTCCTCAGCATGAGTTGCCTCCTTAGCACGGGATATGCGACAATCGTCAAAACCCAACTCGTGGGCAATGCGCTGGACATTCTGCTTGGTGGTCTCTCGATTCACCGGTCAGATTTATTAATCCCACAGCCAACTGCTTTTTGTTGCCATGCAAGAACAGCAAACCAAACCCCAATAATAATGAGCCCACCACTCTCGTTTCCTGAGGGATTTGTTTCATTATAAAGAACTGTCTTATGCCATTCAATCCCAAGAGACCAATAAACAGCAACTCCCAGTGCCACCATGGATATTGAGAAATAAAACCACCTCGGCAAAGCCTTCGCCCATGTCACCAGTGAGATAATTGAACACAAAGCATAGGTTAGAACCCAACCCTGCCACCATTCGGTATCATACTGCTCTAGATCATTGAATTGCCAGTAAGTGAACAATACAAACAGGATTCCCATCACAAGGCATGCGCATCTCATGTATAAGACCTTACGCAACCTAAATAGAAATGTCCAGATCTGCCATCGCTTGCTCAATTCGCTTCTCAGAAACTTTCATTTTGCGAGGGAAGCTTGGAGCAAATTCTGACACGCGCCATTCCATGAGCCACCAGCCTAACTGCCAAATTTCTGCATTCTTGGGATCTGCTTTCCATAACTCAAACCACGGCTTCCAAAGTCTCTGAATTCGCTCGCGTTTTTCATCATCTTTGATCTGGGGTAAACTTTGCAGTCTCTTAAGACGTTCCTCCATCGCCTGGAAATACCTTCCATATTGACAGAAGCGGGCATAACCAGCTCGCCAAATAAAATCACTCCCTAGCAACCAATCAATTTCTTCACTCAAGTCATTCGCAATCACATACACGTTGCGGTCGCTCTGGTGTAACTCAATCCAGTCAGTAATAACACGCTGACTATCGATTATCGCTTCAAATCCTTTCGTTACCTTTTCCGCACAGTTGAATAGCTCACCTTTTCCGTTTGATGATGCGGATTGAAATTGCTCAGCCGTGCGCGGAAGTGGCATTCCCATGGCACCCTCACAGGCGATACGCAGCATCTGATCCATACCTTCACCTTTGGTTCGCTCCATCATCGGCAGCATCATCTTTCCCGCAATCCCGAGAGGAAACTGTCGGTGCACGTAATCCAACTGACTTGCCTGATCAATCTGGAAAAGCCTTACGCATCCGGCACGGTGGCTCTCATGAGCATCAGAACAATCTAGGAAGGCACGCATACCCACCGTCTCGCCCTCATCAACCAACGCAGGAAAGACACCGTCGTCCGTAACTTCCGGAATATCGCCAAAGTCCCAACCTTCACCTCCGGTCATCTCCCACTCTTCATTAACTAGAATTTCACGCCGTTCACGCATCATACCACTCAGCTTCTGGCGTATTCCCTCCGCATCTTCTCCAAAACCAAGTTCCTCCTCGTCATCACTCCAGACACGAATTTTAGGTCGATAGCTCGCCGGCAAACGTCCTTCATCAAACATTTCAGCCTCAATCAAATGACCACTCCGTTTGCTAAGAAAATCAGCCAGTTCCACTTTCAGAGCCTGAGACGGTTCCCACCCTTTCCACTCATCAATAAATGCCGCTGCCGCATCTCTTGCTGGCGAACACGCCTGCCGCTGAGTCTTCGGTAACGATCGAACAAGCAGATAAACTCGTTCGTCAAGCATCCCGGGAACTCCCCAACTTGTTAGGTAGTCAGGGAAATCAACAATTTCATCTAACCCAACCTCGAAAATCACACCATCGGCTCGCTCACCAGGATTTTCCGCATAGCTCACATCATAGCTTTTTTCTCCGCACCAAACACAGTCAGGGAAATCGGACAGGTCTTCTATTTCTCCCCAGACGCAGTCCGCAACGGTGACCATGAGCTGATCCTCATTATCACCTGTCGTTCGCCATTTTTGAAATGCCTTGGCGGTGCAAATCTGCTCGGGAATTCGCTGTTGGAAAAAATCATACACCGCCTCATCCGACCACAGTCCACCGGCACGGCGCAGCTTATGCTCGGCGCTCTCGATTTCGGCACGAACCTCATCGAGTCGGTCGAGAAACTTCCCACGTGTTCTTAGCCCGCTACCCAGAATTGCTTCACGGATAAACACCTCGTGTGCCTCTTCAGGTCGGACTCGTCCGTAAAAAACCTTCCGACTATCCACAATGGTCAGTCCGCCACACAGTATGGTTTCCTTGCCGTAAACAGCGCCCTGGTGTTCGTCCCATTGTGGCGAGTGGTAGCGGTAGCGGCACATCTGCGGAATGAGTTCCTCGATCCACCCGACATCGATCTTCGCCACCTTCCGCGCCCAAACGCGTGTGGTCTCGACCAGTTCGAATGCCAGCAGCCACTCGGGTTTCTTTTTCCCAAACAGACCAGACCCAGGAAAGATGGCAAACTCACGACCGCCGGTGCTGCGATAGGCACGATTTTCCTTATCCCAGAATCCGAACTGCATCGGGATGCCCGCCATCAGCGACTTATGCATTTCATCCTCATCACCCCACTGCTTACGCTCGGCGGCAAGCGGGCGTGAGTTCACTTTTAAGGTGTCGCGCACAAGTCTTCTGAGTTCGGAAACAATCTGATCCCACTCCATCACGCGGCGAAAGCTCAGGAAGTTCTGCTTACAGTATTTACGTAGCTGGTTGCGCTTAAAGCGTCTTTTGTCGCGGAACTGCTCAATCGCCGACCAAATATGTAGCAGCGTTAGAAAATCAGAATCCTCATCGTTGAATTTCTTGTGTGCGTTATCGGCTTCGGTCTGTTTTTCCTGAGGTCGCTCACGCACATCCATCACACTCATACCACCAACCATGACGAGCATTGCGTCGAGGACTTTACGTCGTTGCGCCTCAATAAGCATCCTACCTAATCTGGGATCTAACGGAAGCCTAGCCAATTGGCTGCCAATACGCGTTAGGCTACCTTCTTTTTCCATCGCGCCCACTTCTTCGAGCGTGCGGTGGCCCTCACTGATCGCCTTGGGCGATGGTGGACTGAGAAATGGAAACTCGCGCACATCGGGGAGCTTGAGCGACTTCATACGCAGGATTACCCCCGCCAACGAGCTCCTCCGTATTTCCGGATCGGTGTATTCATCCGCAGCATCTAGCACTTCCTCATCATAGAGGCGCACACAAACACCCTCACAAATGCGGCCACACCGCCCGCGCCGCTGTCGCGCACTAGCCTGACTGATTTGTTCAATCTGAAGCCGCTGGATTTGCCGGCTAGGATTCCATCGGCTGACACGCGCGAGCCCACTATCAACCACATAGACAATACCAGGGATCGTTACCGAGGTCTCAGCAACATTCGTGGCAAGCACCACACGCCTGTTGGAACCACCTACTCTAAACACCCGCTCTTGCTCATCAAGCCCCAACCTTGCAAACAGAGGAAGTATATCCGTGCGGAGGAAATTTTCCCCCTCTAGCACATCCGCACATTCACGGATCTCTCGCTCACCAGGCAGAAAAATCAAAACATCCCCGCCGGCATCCAAATCCGTCACCCACCGCACAGCTCGGGTAACATGACGTGATAGATCCTCACCTTCCGTAGCCGATGGTAAAAAATGATCTTCCACAGGGAATGTTCGCCCTTCGACGTTGACCACCGGCGCGCCGTCAAAATATTCGGAAAACATCCCAGCATCTAATGTCGCTGAGCTCACCACTACACGCAGATCTTTTCGACGGCCTAACAAGTTTTTTAGATATCCTAGAATAAAATCGATATTCAGACTCCGCTCGTGCGCCTCATCGATAATCAACGTATCATACTGCTTCAGATCACGATCACGCTGAGTCTCGGCAAGTAGAATGCCATCGGTCATGAACTTGATCGATGTCTCCTCCTGCACTTTCTCCACAAATCGCACCTGATACCCGACTCGATCCCCAAGCCCTGTGCCCATTTCCTCAGCCACTCGGCGCGCAACCGTGGCAGCCGCAAGCCTCCTCGGCTGCGTACAGCCTACCCGACCCGCTTTTCCTTCCTCACAGGCTAACTCATAGGCCATCTTCGGTAGCTGCGTCGTCTTGCCACTTCCCGTCTCACCCACAACGATTACCACCTGATGCGAACGCATCGCACCCATAATCTCATCACGGCGCTGCGCAACGGGAAGGTCTGGGTACTTAATTTGAGGTTTATCCGGCACGAGCGACATGCTGCGGGTATATCCTTGTTACGGGAAGTGATAAAAATGAAATAATCGGTTGGCACTTGCCAAATACGAACCATACAGAGAAAAGAACTGTAGCCCATGAATCATTCCGCCAAACAAGCCATCACTCACGCCAAAGCTGTCTTATTTGACTTCGATGGTGTCATTCTCGACAGCGAATGGCCAATCTACCAGACATGGCTAAAATTGTTTCAACGAGAAGGGCATAACCTTCCTCCTGAAGTATATGTCAAATGTATCGGCAGCGATTTTGACACCTGGTCACCAGAAATACATTTGGAAAATCTGACGGGAAAAAAATTCGATTGGGAAACAGAGAACGCTGAGCGACAGGTAGAAATCCTGCGGGCTCTTGAAAACCCAGTGGCGATGCCGGGTGCCGCCGAGCTCGCCTATTCACTTCAGGAAAAATCTACAGCTGTGGTGTCGAGTTCATCTCACAGTTGGGTGGACGGCTGGGTGGAAAAGCTCGAATTGATGCATTGTTTTAATACGGTCGTGTGCCGAGGTGATGCTCTAAAAATCAAGCCTGCGCCTGACCTCTATATAGAAGCCGCTAAACGTCTAGAAATCAATCCATCCGATTGTATTGTCATCGAAGACTCGCTCAACGGCATGCTCTCTGCTCATTCGGCAGGAATGCAGGTTATCGCCGTTCCCAACCGACTTACCAGCGTGCTTGATTTTAGCGCTGCAGACTGGAGCGTTAACACCCTATCAGATCTACTTTAATTGACGCCAATCCGCATAACTAGTTCCAACTAAGCTAGCACCTGATACTAGCTTATTGTTACCAGCTCGATGATGTTTCCAGTGCAGAAATAAACACTTCCCCCACATCAGATGTCGTACGGCACCGATCCATTCAAATGATTTTCATATCATATTCACTAGCCAGTAGTTCGCAATCCGCTCGCTACCGCATTCACAGAGAATTGCAGGGCGTTGAGCAACTCATTCGTTGTTTTTTCGTCACCCTTTTTCTGAGCTGCACGCCAATCCTTCAATAATGCAACTTGCTGATGATGCAGTATGCGAAGTGGGCGCTCACGCATTTCAAGAGTACGCAGCATACGAGGGCGGCGCTCGCCAAATGTAGATCCAAAAATCAAATCGATCATCTCGCCAGTACGGCTAAATTCTGTAACGATAAGATTCTGGAAGTCATCTTTGAGTGCCTGATCCTCAACCAAACCAGCATAGGCATTCATTAAATCAAGATCCGCACTAACAAGATTAGTCTCAACATTGGTAAGGAGATAACGCAAGAATGGCTCCTTATGAATAAAGGTAGAAAGCAACTGGAAATCAGCCGGATTTTCAACGCGTAGTTTCGCCAGCGCCGTGCCAACCCCAAACCATCCAGGCATATAATAACGTGCCTGAGTCCAAGAGAATACCCATGGTATAGCGCGAAGGTCATCCAGTGAGGCTGTGCCAGTGCGTCGTGATGGTCTTGAGCCAAAGCAGCCGTGCTCAAGTGCATCAATTGGAGTGGCCTGACGGTAGAACTCGATAAAACCCTCCTTATCTAATAGAGAACGATACCCCTTCCTACTCTCCGTGCTCAGCCAGTGCATTATTTCCTGATACTTGGGATCGCCAAGGCTGGATGTGCCATGCTTGCCTTTGTTCTCTGTAATAACCCCAGTAACACCAGCAAGCAGTAATTCTAGATTATACGCAGCATTCGCGTGATGTGCATATTTACGCGGGATCACCTCGCCCTGCTCGGTGACACGCACAGCCCCTGTTACACTTTCCTCAGGAAGCGAGCGGAGAAACCATTGAACAGGACCCGCACCACGACTGATCGTTCCTCCTCGCCCATGAAAGAATTCACACTCAGCACCCGCCTCATGACACGCAGTCGTGATCTCAGACTGAGCTTTTTGAAGAAGCCACTGACCAGAAAGAAGACCGCTGTCTTTATTAGAGTCCGAATATCCCACCATGACTGGCATACAATATTCACCACTAGCAACCACACGTAGGAAATGCTGACCAGGGTCAATGGAAAGATAACGGCTAACAACCTTGCCCGCGCGGTCAAGATCATCACCCGTCTCAAATAGCGGGCAGACCTGCTGTCGGCTTATCCACATACCGTCTTTCCAATCCGCCATACCTCCCTCACGAGCAAACAAGTGAACAAGTAACATATCCGATACCTGACGGGTCATACTAACGACGTATGGACCAAGGCAATCCAGCCCATAACTACGAGTGTGCCGGCGCAGCGAGGTATAACAATCCATCACCTTGCCAATCTCAGTATCTGGCTCAGGTTGCCACTTTCGCCACGGCCGATCATTACGCAGCTCATTTAACAAAAACTCAATGCGCTTATCCTCTGGCCAGTCTGAAAACCCCTCAGCCTCAGCTATGCCTACTGCTCGAAACATCTGCACCGCTGCCTTATCATGAAATGGCGAGTTCTGACGAATATCGAGTGTCGCAAGATGAAACCCGAATACCTGAGCCAGACGTTTGAGAGGAAAAATCACTCTATGCGCAGAGCGGTTAGCTCCAATTTCCATTAGCGTGTTTTCCAATAAATTTAGATCTTCAATATATTCAGCAATATCCGAGTAGCCATCTAAGGGATCGAGCTTTTCGCGCATGAGGTAGCAGAGACATCGCCATGGCTCGTTGAGATTAACAGCATGTGGATAGTCTGCCCGGTTACCAAGCTCCTCACGCAACGCGTTGATGCGCTCTGTTAACTGAACTGGCACCTCGTCAATATCTGGAGAAATTGTCAGCACGGTAGCGGCTGCTCGCAGCTCACGTTCATGCATTCGCATGGCATGTTTCCTGAGCCTACGCAGAGTATTCGCCGTAACTTCTGCCGTGACAAGCGGGTGACCATCACGATCACCTCCGACCCAAGTTCCCAAACGAAGCTGCGGGTAAGCCTCTGAACGGCGAAGTTTTTCCACATCCCAACCCGCAGATTTCCATGAGCTTTCTAATGAAATATCAAGCTCACGAAGCGCATAAGGAAAGACTTCGCGCAAATAGTATATGACGTTTCGCAGCTCATCGGTGATACTCGGGCGCGATGCATGGATTTCACCCGTATGCCAGAGGGTCTCCAGACTAATCTGTATGGAGTCCATCACTTTCTCTAACGATGCAGGATCCTTGCGGTAGCGATCCCAGTGCACAAGATCCTTGTAAAGCGCAAGGTGTCGCTCACGCACCGTGGGTCGCTTGGCTTCGGTCGGATGTGCTGTAAGCACAGGTGTCACAGACACTTTAGACAGCGTCTCGAGCACATCATTCTCCACAAATCCCTGCACCTTCAGATCATGGAAAATCCGCCCCCATAAGCCTTGCTCTGATTCAAATCCTAAGTCACACCGTCGGCGCTGTCGGATTTTCAGCGCTGTGCGCTCCTCAACCATATTGAGAATTTCAAAACAAACTGCCTGCAGCTGTGCCACTGTGGCCGCTTCCTCAGGGTCATTCGAGTGATCTTTAATTTCATGACCACGCCACGGGATCGAGTCAGCAAGCTTAGCCTCTTCCGGCAATACATCGGCAAGCATATCCATCAAGGTGCCTAGACGATTTTCTAGCTCCTCAAACCCTTCTTTTCTGTAGTCCCTATTAGCAACTCGAATTTTCTGATTAGTGACAAGTGATAGCTTATTGCTCATGTGAGATTGATCATCGCAATAGTAGAACAGTGAGTCCAGAGCGAATGGTGTTCTAAAAATCTGTTCAAATGTAAAGTAATCGATCATGCTCAGCTACAGATGATCCGAATTGAAGAGGGCGCAGGTGCCACAAAAGGAGACCTGGCTGAGCGCATGGAAATGATGTTTTCCGCCTCAGGGGGGCTAGCTGCATCGCCAGACTTTGAATACAGAGCGGAACAACAGCAAATGGCAGTGGCAGTTGCCAAAGCATTAGAAAACCAGAGTGTGCTCTGTGCTGAAGCAGGCACTGGTGTAGGCAAGTCATTAGCTTATCTGCTGCCCGCGGCTCAGTTTTCGCTAGATACTGGCAGAAAGGCAGTGATTTCTACACACACCATTAATTTGCAAGAGCAATTGATCAGTAAGGACATTCCACTAGCTCAAAAAATTCTGGGCGGAGATCTTAAAGCCGCCTTACTGAAAGGTCGTGGAAACTACATTTGTCCATTGCGATTGCGCCGTGCAATGGATTCAGTGGGTGATTTGTTCAGCACCAGCGAGTCCGAGGAACTGAAAGCAATATGGGACTGGGCAGAGGGAACACATGATGGCACACGAACAGATTTAGATTTTCAACCGTCAGCAAAAGTTTGGACACAGGTTTGTAGCGACGGAAGCGTATGCACGCACCGCACTTGCGGCAAGCGAGGTAATTGTTTTTATCAGAAGGCCAGAAAACTAACAGAAGAAGCGGATATTATTGTAATCAACCACACGCTATTCTTTTCGCTATTCGCACTTCAAGAGCTATCGGATGAAGACGTTGGATACCTATTCCCAAATGACTTTGTTATTTTTGACGAAGCACATACGCTTGAGCATGTTGCCGCAACCCAACTTGGTCTACGCCAGAGCCATGCTGGCGTTAAATTCGAGATTCAGCGACTCTATAACCCGAAGAACCGCAAAGGACTTATGCGTGCTCTGAACAATGCACCAGCGATGAAGGCGGCAGAAAAAGCTCTTGATGCAGCGGACGAATTTTTCAGCAGCCTTAATGAAGAAGTGGTATTTGGCAAATTCAGCAAAGAATTCCGAGTGCGAAACCCAGACTTCGTAAAGAATACATTAGGCGAACCGCTGAGGACACTCTGGCAAGAAATAGAAGACGTGGCTGAGAGAATGGATAAGGAATCAACCACCAAAGGAGAGCTCATGGATGGCGCTCGGCGAATGCGTGAGATACACGCATGTGTTAGGATTTTTCTCGATCAAGATGACGATAAATCAGTTTATTGGGTACAGAAAGGAGGGCGCGATGGTGACATGCTCAGTATTCACTCGGCACCAGTTAATGTGGCAGACCGCCTCAGAAAAATGATGTTTGGCCCAGACCGAACCTGTATCTTAACAAGTGCCACACTTGGCACGGGAGATGAGCAACTGACTTACTTTCGCAAACGTATCGGAGCTGAAGACGCCATATCCGTAAAGATTGGTAGCCCATTTAATTATAAGGAGCAAATGCAGATCTACGTGATCAAGTCTATGCCAGACCCCACCAGTGATGACTATGAATCAGCACTGATCCAGTGGATTGGTCGCGTACTCAAATACACTGAGGGAAAAGCCTTTGTTTTGTTCACTAGTTATCGCCTGATGAGAAACGTTGCAGATGCGATGGAAGACTTCTTCTTTGATAATGATTGGCGTTTGCTCCTCCAAGGTGATGGCATGGCTCGACACAAAATGATCGAAGTGTTTCGCAAAGACACTAACAGCGTACTCTTTGGAACCGACAGCTTCTGGGCGGGTGTGGATGTCCCAGGCGAAGCTCTTTCAAACGTGATTGTGACGCGGCTTCCCTTCGCCGTACCCGATCACCCGCTTGTTGCATCAAGACTTGAAGCCATCGAAGCATCAGGCGGGAACTCATTTATAGAATACTCGGTGCCAGAAGCAGTGCTCAAGTTACGCCAAGGAGTGGGGAGGTTAATCCGCACAGCGAAGGATACCGGGCTTGTTGTTTTGTTAGATAATCGAGTAGTTAATAAACCATATGGCAAAACTTTTCTCAATGCGCTCCCAAATGCGCCCATCAAAATTGTAAACCAGCCTTCAGGAGAAATGTAAGCAGGCACGCGATGGGGCAGGTCATGCTCGACGAGCTAAAGCTTGGATTGCCTGCTTCATTAACGGGGCAGGCCATTGACCGGGTGCAGTCTGCTCGCCCCCAAGGTATCCATAGTTTAACAATGATCCATGCTGGGCATAAAGAAGGCGTGACACAGCCGCAAGCTCACCCATCCCCATTAATGACATCGGGTGGTCATTTCTCTCAAGAATATGAGTACAGCGTGCTAATTCTTGCACGCAATTATGTTGCACAGCTATTTTCACAATATCCGCCTCCTCGCTTAAATCAACCAGACGCTGTATCTCAATCTCCGCCGGAGTTTCTTCGAAGTTGTGGTACGAGAGAATTAGCCCAACCTCTTGACACCTGATCTGGTGAATCACAGATTTCATTTCTTCGTAAGAAGCTAGCTCAACATCAACCCAACTTGCATGATCGGCAACTTCGAGCAAAAGCCTCGACCGCTCAGCAGCACACAAATCAGCCAAGCCGCCTTCCGAATAAGCACGCGCCGTAAATAGTAAGGGGAAATCTTTAAACCGATCCAATTCGTCTTTCAACGCACCAATATGTTCCGACATGCCGTCGAGTCGTATTTCTAAGATATCGCATAACGACGGCAGCTCCACCGGCTGCACGCAGGCGAGCTGATTCAACGTCGCTACAGAGCCCACGACTTGTGGAGTCTCTGGAATGATTACGGTACGTCTGCTCATAGCTAATTTATTAGTCCCATGTCTCATGATCTCTGTCAATGCCACGTGTATCTTGATTTATGTTACATTTTGGACTTTTGGAAATGTGCAAGGTGCGTCAGAAGTGACATGTCCATGACGGACATGTAGATTATGAGTAAGACACTGGGTATAGGACTAGCAGGATTCGGCACCGTTGGCACCGGCGTCTGGGAAACACTGGAACGTAATGGAGAGCTGATAGCTAGCCGCTCTGAGGTTCGTGCAGCGGTTAAGCGTATCGCCGTGCGTGATATATCAAAATCACGCCTAAAAAGTGTTCCCGCTGATCTGTTTACACCTGATTGGGAGCAAGTTGTCGCTGATGACACCGTGGACATTGTGATCGAGCTAATTGGTGGAACAACCACGGCATTTGACATCGTAGCCGCAGCTCTTCAAGCAAAGAAGCCTGTAGTTACTGGCAACAAGGCACTTCTTGCAGAACGCGGGCGTGAACTTTTTGCACTGTCCCGTGAGATGAATACACCAATATACTTCGAGGCTGCCGTCGCAGGTGGCATTCCAATCATCAAGGCGGTTCAGGACTCCTTTGTAGGGAATCGCATTCAATCAATGGTCGGCGTGATCAACGGCACGTCCAACTACATTCTTGAGCGTATGACTGATGCTGGCTATGGATACGAGGAAGCCCTCGCAGAGGCACAGCAGCTAGGCTACGCCGAAGCCGATCCGACACTCGATGTCAATGGCTGGGACGCAGCTCACAAAGCAATTTTGCTGGCTACTCTGGCCTATGGTTTCATTATTGATGCCGACAAAATATACGTGCGCGGCATCGAACGAGTACGTGCTATTGATATTAATTTTGCCAAGCAACTTGGTTTTGTCGTCAAGCTATTGTGTGTTGTACATGAACATCCTGATGGCACAATTGAACTTCGCACCCAGCCATCATTTATTCCCCAAAGCCATGTACTCTCGAGTGTGAATGGAGTATTCAATGCCGTTGCTGTTCGTGGCGATACAGCGGGTGAGTCACTCTTCTACGGCCGTGGTGCGGGCAAAGACCCTACAGCGTCATCTGTGGTCGCTGATATCGTTGATGCCTGCCATAATAAGACTTACGACAACTCACACCAAGGATTCTTGCCCTACAAAGATACAGGAAATATCATGGATATTGAAGACACAGAGACGCCTTACTATGTGCGCTTTGATGTAAACGACGAACCAGGAGTGATTGCCAAGATTGCTACAGCGTTAGCTGATGCAGGTATTGGTGTTGCAGGCACACACTCGCCTGTGAACGCAGAAGAACCAGATGCGGATTTTGTAGATATGGTTTTCCAGCTACATACCTGTAAGTTTGGCTTGCTGAAGAAAACTCTGAAAAATATAGAGTCGCTTAGTTGTGTAAATTCGCGACCCGTGGTGTTCCGGATTGAGAATCTTGGTTAATCTGAGGTGTATACCTGGACAGGACCAACGCCGGAATTACCTTGAACACTACGTAGCTTACTGACTGCTTTTTGAATTGCCTCGACAGCGGTATCCACGTCGGCGCGGGTACTAAAAATTGACAGAGAGAGCCGCAAGCTACTTTTTGCCTGTGTAGGCGAAATGGACATGGCAGTTTGAACGTGAGATGGTTGTTGTTTACCAGTCATGCAAGCACTACCAGCAGAACACTGCACCCCGTATTCATCTAACAATATCAGCAAACCGGCCGCCTCGCAGCCATCAAACGAAAGGTGGCTGGTATTGGCTGTTCTATGCTCCAATGAGCCATTCCGATTAACTCCCCTAATCTCAGCTAACAGACGATCTTCCATGTGATCACGCAGGCTTGCTATTCCCGCATGATTATCATCATCTAATCGTGCCTTCATTAGCTCAGCAGCCTTGCCAAGCGCTACTATACCTGCAACATTTTCGGTACCACTTCGACGCCCCCCTTCCTGTCCTCCACCTCGTAGCATCGGCTCAAATCGCATTCCCGACCTTATGTAGAGAGCACCTACCCCTTTAGGAGCATGAAACTTGTGACCTGATATCGATAAAAAATCTACCGGGGTTTGTTGCACATCTATGGGTGTTTTCCCCACAGCCTGAATAGCGTCTGTATGGAACGGTATACCTGCTTTACGCGCCAGAGCACTGGCTTCATCAATCGGTTGTATTACCCCAGTTTCATTATTTGCCCACATAATACTAACCATCGCAGCACCATTCAAGGCCGCTTGGTAGGCATCAAGATCAAGCCTGCCACCTGTATCCACACCAACGTGTTCGACCGTCATTCCGTCCGAGTCGACAAGCGCATCCACATAACGAAGAATAGCACTGTGCTCGATAGCACTGGTTACAATTTTATTTGTATCCCGATGCTGGTTGGCAAGAAATGCCAGTGCTGCGTTATTTGATTCTGTGCCACACCCAGTCATCACGATCTCTTCAGCGGAGGCGTTTATCAGCGCTGCAACCTGCTCATGCGCTAGATCAATTGCCTCTCTGACTCTTTTTGCCGCACGGTAACCACTTGACGGATTATGCCAGTTGTCAGTGAGGTAAGGCATCATTGCGTCAAGCACATCAGGGTGAACCTGTGTCGTGGCGTTTGAATCTAAGTAGATCATGGTTGTTGATAGCCTTGCTTGACCGTCGCTGCAAGCCGTCATCACCACCAACCCCAGCCACGGCGTACTTTATGCTTATACCTACCATCTCCAACACTTAAAACCTCCACCCTGCAGCGTGTCAGTCCCTTTGCTTTAAAACCAAGTTTTTTAGCTGCACGGGGCGTAACATCTATTATTCGACCAAGGATAAATGGGCCACGATCATTAACACGCATTTTCAAAGATTTAGCGTTATTTAAATTGGTCACTTTGACAACACACGGAAGTGGTAATGTCTTATGCTCTGCAGAAATATCCTATGCCATGACTTTTTCCCCCATGGCGAGTATGTCCTCGCTTAAGTCCAAAAAACGTACTTTCATCATACCAAGCAGTAATCCCGACTTCGCCGTAGTTAAGCGCCTGGTTGACTGGCATGGGCTGGTAGTGTTTACCGCGAATAGAGTAGCTCCGCGTTATATACCCTATGTGATTACCACTAATACTGCAGGAAGCCAAAGTTACTGGCAAAGCAATGAGACATACATAAAATGTAAGATGTATAGTCTATCCCATATATCATCCCTTCATTTAAAAAAAAGGAAAAGTGATTCATTACCTGTCCTTGACCTGAGCAATTCTCGAGCCTATATAGCAATCGTCTTATCCGTTTTTGACTATTTTCCCATCATATCATGACCCGCACCTCAATCGAAGCATGCGCCAAGGGCTTTGTCGTTATTTTATTCCTTCTCTTCATTTACGCAGTATTTCGCGTCTGCAGCATGATTGGTTGGCTCTAGCCTTACACTGAGTCACTATCCCACTAAAACCTTATTGCTGTAAAAGGATCAGGCTTAGCCAAGTAACATCACTTAAAAAAAATGCCCCGTAGATTTTACTCTACGAGACACTTTGTTTTTTTATCAAAATTAAATTACCCACCGAATGCGGTTTTTTGTGGCACGTTAATACTATCACCTGGGAAGATTTTTATACCCATATCTTCAGTTTTTCTTAAGTCATACACAGAGCGTTTACCGCCCCGGAAGAGCTCTACTCGGCGGATTGATCCAAAAGCATTTTCTCCACCAGCAGCCGACACTGCTTGATACAATGTCATATTACGCATGTATGGCTTTGGCCCAGGACTTTTTACATATCCGCCAATCGTCACGGTCTGAGCATCAATATTAGATTCCGCATTATCCTTAGCCGAAATAACGTTGATACGAGGACTTTGATACATTTCTGCTTCGCGATATGCTGCCTCAATTTTACGGGCTAAGGCAGAGCTTGATAGCCCACTCGCTTTAATGCCATTATCAAGCAGAGGCAGAAATACATAACCTTGCGGGCTTACGACATATTGCCCACTGATCCGAACTTGCTCAACTTGCGGCACTCCCTTGATAACAATATTCAAGGTAGTTTTCGATGATATTGACTGAGCAACAGTGGTGCCACCAAGACTAATTATAGCTAGTGCACATAAGATAATTGGTAATCGGAATAATTTCATAAGTAGTAATTGGTGTATATAGAATCGAAAATTTAGCATAGATCACGAATCATGTCAAAAAAGAGATCAACACTAGTAAAGATCCTCATCCTTTCTGGCTGGCTGTGCCTGCTGTGATGGCGCTGGTGCAGCCGTGGCTGTATCTCTGGCTATTTCGTCACCTGTAGTAGGTGCATAGTACGTGTAGTAACTGGTATAGTACTGGTATTGATTATCACTGCGGACATCAACGTTGTTGAGCACAACACCAATCACATGACCCCCTACATTTTCTACCGCCTGTTTAACACGAACAAGCATATTACGAGGAAGCTTGCGGTGCTGCACCACAACGATCGTTAAATCAACCTCACTGGCCAGCACTGATGCATCACTCACACCGAGAATCGGGGGTGAGTCAACAAGCACAAGATCAAAACGCTGCTTAACATCTTGGATAAGCTCTGACATCCGGCGTGAGTTCAGAATCCCAGCGGCGTCAGCAGGCAGAATACCCGAGGGCATGAAATAAAGGTTATCTACTGGTGTTTGCAGAATCACATCCTCAAGAAGTAAATCAGTAGTTAAATAGTTGGTTAAACCAACTGAATTATTGATATCAAAAAACGTGTGAAGACGCGGACGGCGTAAGTCAGCATCTATCATCAGTGTCGTGTAACCACCTTGGGCGCAAATATAAGCAAGGTTACACAATGTGGTTGACTTACCTTCACCAGCACCACCCGAGACCACCGTAATCGAGTTGTCCTCAGGATTCTTCCGGTTAAATTCTATATTGGTGCGCAGAATACGGTAAGCCTCAGCATCAGGACTCATTCCACTCTGCCTATGGAGAACCCCTACGTCTTTCGGAATTACAGCAAGAACAGGTACTTGGAGGAATCGCTCAACATCTTCTAAACTCTTTACAGAGGTGTCGAGGTATTCGAGACAGAATGCAATACCTAGACCAAAAATCACACCAACAACTGCACCTAATGCAAGATTTAATGGGATATTTGGGCTAACTGCAATATCGTTTATTTCTGGAATCTGATGTATGATGATGTTAGTTGGAGGAATAGCCAATTTAGTTTTCTCAATATCATACTTAATCTGCATTTGATCTTTGATTCCCTGCGCCGTTTCATAATCCTTGCGAGCAATATTGAACTCTTGAAATGCCCGTGCCCTGTCAGTTCCCTCATCTTGCTTCTTGTCACGCACTTCGCGCATTTTATTCACACGCCCTTCAATAATACCCAGTTTGTGGGTAAGTGACTGTCTGACATTGATAGCACGCTTCTCTAACCCTTTCTTGAGCTCTTCAATACGAGTGGTACGCATTACAATATCTGGGTGCTTAGTACCGAGGCCTGACGCCTTAGCAGTCTGCAACTCAGCTTTTGCATCTTCAAACTTGTTGTAAGCCTCTCTAAATCCTACATCTGGCAGATCAGCTGCAAGTCCTGGGAGATCTTCATCAGCAACAGCCAATAGTTTATCAATCTGAAATTTGAGCTGATCACGCTCTCGTTCAGCTTCATAGAGCTGTCTTTCAGCCAACTGACGCAACTCAAGTTCGCCACCGATGGTTTCGCCCCCTCTTTCACTTTCCACCCAAATCACACCAACTTTTTCAGCAATATCCATCAGGCGCTTTCGTAATTCAGCAACACGGTCACTCTTATTCTGGAGTTCAACTTTGACTGCTTTAAGCTGATCCTTGCGCACATTTATTTCCAAATCATATCGGCGATCTTTATAGGCTTCATATACTGCTTCTGCAATTCGCTGAGCTTCTTCTTTTTTACGATGCCTAACAGATATTTCAATCAAGTCAGTGCCTCTTCTCTGAGTAGTCCTAACTATTTCTCTTAAAACATCGATCACTGTCTTTCGGTCTTGCCCCCAGCTGGTCTCTAACTGAATCTTATCAATAGCCCGCCCTAAGGTTTCTGGAGCTACAATAATCTCAAACTGAGTGTTCATGAACTGCCGTGTCATTGGCGTCCCAATTCCACCCCCACGCATACCGACAGGATCTATGTCACTGATTGGCTTTACTTCTACGAGTGCCGCACTCTCATATTTCTTCGGCATCACATAGGTAATAACTGCTGCTGTTAGGAAAACCAAAAGAAATGTTAGTAAGATAACACCATAACGATTTTTAAGCACCTGCCAGTAATCTATAGCGTGAAGAGATGCTTCGTTTTGTTGACTGTTTTGCGGTTGCATACTGTGAAATTGTTTTTAGAAAATATGAGCTGATCAGTTTGTACGAGTGCCGTAAAATAGCTCCAAGAGGTTGTCTCTAAGAATCATTGAAAAGTAAATAAAAAAGCCGTCGCAACGTGTTACATTGCGACGGCTGATAATTCGAAGTATTCGGAATAAATTAAAATTCGAGACGCATGCCTAGTGACGCACGGTTACGCTCGTAGGTGCGCTGTGCTGCGGATCCAAGAATGCCACCATTGCCGTCACTGTCTGTCCAGTTGTACGAACCAGTAACGAACATTCCCTCATCAATTTTGTAGGAAAAGCCAAGATTGATGTTGATGATGTCTTGATCTAAATCAGCAATGCTAGCACCAGTTACAAATCGCCCATCTTCCATGTCCGTGATGACATAGTTGATTCCGCCGTGAAGAGTAAGCTGAGGCGAAACAATGTAGTCAGTGTTGATACCTACGCGAAGTGTGTTGTTAGTATCATAGGTCGAACCGATAAAACTTGTGCCATAATCCTCGACGCTGTATCTGCTGAAAGCTCTTACACTAAACTGATCATTGACTCGGGTGCGAATAGCAAGTTCAGCGAACGGACTGTCGCCATCGGCACCACCATTATCTGTGTCGCGCATCTGCACACCGGCTTTAGCAGCCAATACTGAATTGGCACTGAAACGGTGCTCAATACCAAGCAAGATGTAGTGATTTGTTGAATCAGAGGCAGTTCCACTTGCATCAGTCCAGCTGTAGCGATAATCAAGCGTGTAGTTAGTCTGCTCGGTAGAACGGTAACGTAACTGATTATATAGAGTGGAGATGAAACGATCATTGCTGGAACTATCACTTCCATAATTAACACCACGGATGGTAAAACCAGTGTAAGTACCAAAACGCTCTGACCATCGATATCCTACAGCATTGTCAGTTTGATATAGTAAGTACTCATCAAGCTGACGGTCTGTAGATAAACCATTGCTGTAGTCAGGCTCGAGCTCGTAGGAAACAAAACTACGACTGGTAAAACGCAGACGTTCACTGACGCGATGCTCCCAATTGAGTGACAAGTTTGCTTGGCCAAACATGTCATTTGCACCAGATGCGGATGGGGCATCTAAGTAATAGATACCACCGACTTTGGCTAACATGTTCCATGTTGTTTGAGGTGTGATACTGGCAAATGAAGTTCCAACATAAGCACTTACAGATGTGACATCATCTTCGAAACCAGACGATCCTTTAATCGCTGATGGAGTTACGTTGTCATCGATACCGAAATTGACACCTACCGTCCATTTGAGTGGTGAGTTTTCATCATCCTCTGTCTTTGGTGCGATGTCGTAGAGCCCACCAGCGTGAACACCCACAAGAGATGCTAACATTGTAGAGCCTATAAATAATTGTTTTTTCATGATTTGATTTAAAAAATAAAATTTAAGCGAAGTGGAAAATATCTGTTTTTCTTTAGTCAGTGGCTGATGGGGGCGTTGTTACTGCTGGAGGTTGGCTAGCCCCCCCTCCTGTAACTGAGCCATTACCAGTTACAAAGCTGACAACTTCCGAACTGCCTCCACCTTGGGAGCTTCCACTCTCGGTGTTGCCGCCCGTACTACTATTCCCATCACTTGCCTCACCTTGGTCAGTGTTAGCGGCCGAACCACTTTCGGAATCTGCTGTACCCCCTTTGCCGCCTGGGAAATTGAGAGGGTTACCACCTTCATCATCATCTTGGTAGCTGGATGTTTCGTCTCGACTAGTCGTCTTGGCACTAACAACGCCATACTTTACTACCATAGCTTGAACCTCTGCTAGGGCGTCTGGGGCTACAGCAACAGCGCATTGACCAATGAGGCGTGCTTTATCTGGAGCAGAAGTGATAGCGGCCTCGACGATATCGGCAACTAGGTTCTTGTCAGCATTCGATGCAATAATAGCAGCTTTGACGATTTCACAAGCGCAAGATTGGTTCTTGGCGACATTTTTCTTAACTAGCTCGAGAACCATTTCAGGATTTGCCGAAACATTATTTTTGACGTTCGTATAAACTTGTTGGCGATCGATTTTTTCTGCTTGGGCAGGTATAACCAAAGTTAGAGCTGCTACAAAAAGCGTATATTTGATGGCGTATTTCATAATTTTTTTTGTTTATTTGTTCTACTCTTCAATCCGATTGAAGAATCTTGAATTTCGTTTGATAAGCGGGTAGCGGGAATCGAACCCGCATGATCAGCTTGGAAGGCTGGAGCTTTACCATTAAGCTATACCCGCAAAGCTTCATGTATTAAAACGCTGATGCTGCCGCCTAGCAAGTACAAATTTGGCTATTTCACATATTTTTGAGGCTTGTTTTCGTACAACATATTAGGGTTTTTCATTGTTTTGGTATGGTTGACGTGTTTTTGCTGTTTTTTTACACATGCGCTCACATGCCAGTAGGATGATCGATAAATGTATGCTTTAAGCCAAAACGCCCAGCGACTAGCTCGACCACTGCTTTGACACCATAAGTTTCGGTAGCATAATGACCACCGTAGAGGACGTTGATGTTGAGTTCTTCAGCTAAGGTGTAACTCCAATGAGGCCCTTCTCCAGTGATAAAAGTGTCAATGCCTAGGGCCTCAACCGCTGAGACTTCTGAGCCTGCACCTCCGGTAATTACACCCACTCGACCAACCTTACTCGCCCCTCCGGAGCAAACATGCACCTGGTTTTCCGTTGCCTCAGATAACTTTTCAGTCAATTCTGCTACGGAGCAATGAACTGTTCCTGCTAGGCCAAGATCTATTCCCTTCCACGGAAAAAAAGGCGTCGGCTCATGGATTTCGAGTAATTTAGCAAGAAGCGCATTGTTGCCCAAATGTGGATGTATGTCTAATGGGATGTGCGCGCTATAAATTGCCATTTTCCCATCGATAGCTTTCTTTATTTTACTGTAGTTGGCCCGTGTCAATGGTGTTGCACCCTGCCAAAACATGCCGTGATGTACAAACAACAAGTCAACTCCTTCACTCACTGCTTTGTCAATCACCGGCAGTGAAGCATCTACCGCCGCACCGATTTTAGTCACCTCGCCAGGATTTTCTAATTGGAGGCCATTGAGTGCACCTGAATAGTCTGGGATTTCCGAGATATTGAGTTCTCTATCTAAAAAATCTACAAGTTCATGTAGTTTGGTCATGAATGAGAAAATAGAAGTATGCTTTAAATAATCCCATCAAAAAAAACGGCGGGTTTGGTTTCATGGGTGTAATGGTTCATTTAGATCTCATAATTCAAGATGCTTGATGAGTAATGCCTCTAATGACGCTCCATCACGAGGTACTCCCTGTAAAATGGTTGATCCTTTTAGCAGTAACTTGGGCATCACCGGCGTCTTTTTTACAAGACTCGCATAATCGCTGACATTCTGCCTAAGCAGTGCCTCGACCTCTTCTTCATCAACGGCATTCATTTTTACTTCACCCACGAGGCTGTATGCCTTCGCCTCGGCAACCTCAAGAGGCTGTTGGTAATATTTAAACAGCCAGTTGTGAAAGCTTGGGAAATTCTCAGGATCAGCTAACCAGACGCGGAGAGCAATTCTAGCAAGATCACAAGCATTTGAGTGATCTTTGACTCCTAGTGGTAAATGTGGGTTACAGCTCCGATTCAGAGGAACGGGTAAAACAATCACGGTGAGATCTGTCGCATGATCTGCTTGCAGTTTCATTAGCTGCTCATGGATTTGGCCACAGGATTCACAAGTGTAATCAAAGTATTTCACAATTACATAGGTTGCATTTACAGATCCAAGATGCGGTAAAGTGTTGAGGCGATATGATTTTTTGCCTTCAAAAAACGACACTAACCTTCCCGATCCTCTCGTGTGAGGATTGTTAGCTATAGTGGGCGCTGCCAGCCTCAATTTAACGTCAGAATCTATTCGATGCGTATTTACCTGGGGACCAAAATGCTGAATCAGCGCCAGGCCAGCAACGAGTAAGGCTGCCACACATGAAAAATACCAGGTGACACGCCTATTTTGTTTCTGCTCATCAAACAAAATAACAAGAGCAAGCAGTATCCCGAGGGAATGCATCGTCATGCAATAAACACATACAGTTTCTATCACCAGAAATTGGAGTGATGTAAACCAAACTGCAGCAAATAAGATAAGAAATGCTGCAAAAATCCTAAACCACCTCGCCGCGGTTGAATCCATAAAAATGCTCACCATCACCCCGAGATAAAGTACAAATGATATTGCACTGACAGGGATAACGCCAAACACAACCGCCCACTTACCGCCTAACACATTTTCACAACCATCAGCATTGCCACAACCGATCAATGTATTGATCCTACCTGTGATTTTCTGGACAGTCAGCCAGAGACTGAGACCTCCCACGATGAGACATAGTAGAAATACCAGCCAATCTTTTAGCGATTTATTTTGCCTCTCCCGAATCATCCTTAACTTATTATGAGTCCTCTTTGATGGGTATGCCTTTTTCATCTAATTTGACCCAATCGCTCCCCTCTCGTTGACGACGCCATCCGTTTATGGCAAATAATAAAGTCAACGATAGAAAGAATATAGCACTTTCCATTAAGAACGGACTAGTAATAAGAGACAAGCAGGCCTGCCCAAATTCACCTGCGTAACCAGGCAGGAAAGCTGTCGCCGCCACAGCGCCGAGACCAAGGAAAAAGATTACTATCAATCCAGCCCCTATAGCAATTTGTTTTCTAGCATGCATAAGTTAATGGTTATTATTCTAGCACTTTCGATCAACCTTTGAAAGTGCCTTTATTCATCGTCAGCATTACAAATCGACTTAACTTCTGAGTCAAAATGGTCTCAACTGACTTTTCTATCGTTTCTTTCCAGGTTCAGTTGTTGTTGCTCTGCTACTCGAGTGCTGATTCATGGTAGTAGTTGATTTAGTGACTTCGCTGGAGAAGACTTTCCGCATAGCCGCTGGGCGATTATCTTGAAGCCATACATATGTCTCCAGATAACTCATGAATTCCATGGCTGCGATACGGTCATAACGTTCAGCACCAAATGATCTCAGCCACCATGGGTTGCTAATCACAAATTCACCTGTTGCAGGATCATAATCCCTCAAGACAACTGCATGTCCAGAGGTGCTATGACGGCTTGCTCTGCCTGCCCAAGGATATTGGCTCAGTCCCGCACCCACACTCCCATGACGAAGTAGCGTCACGATATGTTTCATCGTTTTTAAACTGCGGTCTGCCCTCGCTTGCTTGAATTCAAAGTTAGCAGCAAAACGGCGCACTACGGAACGATCTCCTTCTTTGATACACAATGCATCAATTACTCCCTGCTTCTGGAGCAGTGCGAACTGTGCGTCCACAATCGTTGCTTTTTCAGCACGCGTTAGACTTCTACCAAGGCGCTTTTTCAAAACACTTGCCTTGCGGTTTACTGTCATCCTGGCATGACGCAAATGCTTCATCTGCATCGGTAGCCCTGACTTAAATGTGTGCACATAAGGCTCGTCTTCTGCACTCAACACACCATATCTTTTCACTTGGTCAGCAACTCGATTTAGTGAAGACCCTTCATGGTAAGTCTTAGGGAGTTTACGGTCAACAGACATCGTCAGTTGTCTCAAAATTTCCTGTCGCTCGTCAATCCCCTGAAAGAAGACACGCAGAAAAAGATCTTTTTGTGAGAGCTCTACCTGTAGCCCTTCCCGCTTGAGTTTTTCCTCGTAAATACTAGCAACCACAAATGAGTGACATGATCCTACAGATCCTTGCGATGACGGCCTGCTATGAAAGCTAACAATTGAACATGAACAAAAGACCAACGGCATTACGATCATGGAGGCCCGTATCAAGATCGCTTTTTTACCACTGCACATCTGATTAATAATATAACTGTTCTAAGCTGTTAGTCAACATCACACAAACACGTTCACCCTCCAGCTCATGAGCCAATTGTTAGCCGGCTTGTAATCACCACATTGTATATTCCCATATGGGAACCTAGCTGTGAAAAATAAAAATACCGGGAACAGGGGTCGAACCTGCACGCCCAAAGGGCACTAGATCCTAAATCTAGCGTGTCTACCAATTCCACCATCCCGGCCTTGGAACAAGTTGAGTATAATAAATTTAACCATTATGGCAACGGGTTTCTCACCAGAAATAGTTTCCCACGATGAGTTAGCTCATTTTCAGCCTACAATTTAGACAGAGCTACACTCATAGCCTCCAAGGTTCTGCTGATTTCTGGCTCACCATGCGAGACGCTAATAAAGCCAGTTTCATAGGGGCTTGGTGCCATATAGACACCTTGCTCGAGCATGGAAGTGAAGAACTTTCTAAATGCTGCAGTATCAGCGGTCATCACTGAATCTAGGTTAATAATTTCCTCATCGGTGAAGAACAAACAGAACATTGAACCTACCCGATTAAATTGGTAACCCAACCCCTTTTCCGTAAGAAGCGAGCGAATACCAGCTTCAAGTTGTGCTCCTAACTTCTCCAACTTTCCATAGCCATCTACCATCTCCATCTCATGCAGCTGGGACAAACCAGCAGCCATTGCAAGCGGATTACCGCTCAGTGTTCCCGCTTGATAGACCGGACCATTCGGCGCCAGACAGTCCATTATATCAGCACGTCCGCCGAAAGCCCCCACCGGAAGCCCCCCACCGATAACCTTACCCATGGCTGTTAGGTCAGGCGAGATGCCCTCCAACTCCTGCACCCCTCCTTTAGCCACACGGAATCCTGTCATAACCTCATCAAAGATAAACACCGCACCAAATTTGGTGGTTATATCGCGTAGACCCTGCAAGAAATTCTTTCTCGGGAAAATAAGTCCTGCGTTCGCAGGATAGCTCTCTACAATGACAGCAGCAATTTGATCACCTAATTTTGAAAAAACTTCCTGAACCTTTTCTAGATCGTTGTATGGCACGATAATTGTTTCCCCAGCGAATGCAGACGGAACCCCCGCAGAATCCGGCTCCCCATGAGTCAGCGCCCCTGAGCCAGCTGCAACTAAAAGACTATCCACATGCCCGTGATAACAGCCTTCAAATTTCACGACTTTATCGCGCCCAGTGAAGCCGCGCGCAAGACGCACTGCACTCATAGTCGCTTCTGTTCCGGAATTAACCATACGTACTTTTTGCACCGACGGCACCCAATCGACGATTAGCTTCGCCATATCCACCTCATAGGGGTTGGGTATTCCAAAAGACACACCATTTTGCGCCGCTATGTTTATGGCCTGCAGGACACACTCCGGCGCATGCCCAAGAATTGCCGGCCCCCAAGTGCCTACGTAATCGATCATTCGATTACCATCCACGTCCTCAATCATACACCCCTTTGCTTTGCTTACAAAAAACGGTTCTCCATCAACATTACGGAACGCCCTCACCGGAGAATTCACTCCGCCCGGGATGATTTGCTTTGCCTGCTTAAATAATTTTTGGGACTGGTCTTGTTTCATGTTCATCAAATATCAAACTTTGCTGGTTGTAACTTGATTCATGGAAGATAAATTTGCAAGGCCTCAGACTTTTTCTGCACAATTTCGCATTATCGTTACGTTTATTATTTTAGCAGCAGGAGATTATACCCTGAATTATTACATCGCATGAAGAAACCACTTACATTCACAATTATAGCCACAATGATAGTCGGCGCAATACAGGCCCGCACATGGACAAGTGCGGAAGGCTCAAAAACATTTAAAGGTGACTACGTTAGCCACACAGCAGAGTATGTTACTGTTACCAAGGGGTTTAACAAAGTTCGCTTCAAAATTGCTATGCTGTCTGAGGATGACAAAAAGTGGCTGGAGGAGAAAAAGGCAGAAGCGTTTAATGATGAGAAATTAAAAGCTGCCGAGGAGATTAGTTTTGGTGCTCTCGGTGATATGCTTGAAGGTAACATGGTTAAGCTCACGGACAAAAAATACGCTAACTTTGAACTCCAGCAAGCTCCTGAATACTACATCATCTACTTCACAGCGAGTTGGTGAGGACCGTGCCGTTCATCTGTCCCACAGTTAGTGGAGACCTACAATAAACAAATAGCCAACAACGCTAAGGTAGAACTCATCATGGCAAGCGCCGACCAAAATCCCAAAGCGGCGCTTAATTGGGCACAACAACATTCCTTCCCCTGGCCCACTGTCATGATGAAAAAAATCGATAAAGCCGGGCTCACTAAATACAAGTCGGGTTTTGTGCCCCACTATGTTCTTGTCGACAAGGATGGCAAAAAACTTGCACAAGGTAAGGCTAACTGCCTCAAAAAGGCAGCTGAGTTAGCTAATAAATAACATTAGAGATGGGTGTGTTAGCCATCTTTATGATTTTAATTGTGCCATTTTGCACCCCTCAAACTTTTCTCAACTATTTCCCATCACATATTCCAACAGAACTCCTTGTAATGTGAGGTAAAAACGGTCCCGAAAGTGAGCACTTCTTAGTTCTGCCGGAGCATCTTCAAAATTATCTAGGCTATGGATATCATACCTTGCTTGGAGAGACAGCCGTGCTTGATTCAGCGCGCCATACCATTTATCGGCGTTATGTGCCTTTATAAAAATCGCTCGTAAGCTCTGCTCTCGTGCTGACTCAACAGCTTCCTGCACGTATCGGCACTGAACGTTGAAGTTCTGCTCCAGATCTGGCACCACCAGTTCCTCCCATTCACTATCGTCGCCCATCAGACCGGCGAGAGACTCAGCAAGATGCGATGGACGCCCAATATCAGTTGATATCGCCGCTAACACCATCCAATCGGCGTCGTTTTCTGGTTCAATGGATAGACCTCCCTCAAGAGTTGGTATTACATTCATAGTTCAGAATATCTAGACTGACTTTTCCATTGTTGATTTTAACTGTGAGCCATGAAGCTGCTGAACATAAAATTCTGCCCGCTCCTTGGCACCTGTCCAGACGATGGCCCTCCCCGAGGTGTGTATTTCCATCATCAAAGTTGTGGCACGCTCTTCACTATATCCAAACACCCTCTTGAGTATGATCGTAACGTAGCTCATAAGATTCACAGGGTCATCCAATACTAGCACACTCCATGGCACATCGGTATGTATGCTAGACTTTGCCTTTTTACTGATTGTTGGGCTGGGCATGGAGCAGCGTTTGGGTTCGAGATAATGTTCTTTGATAGGCTAATTAATCTATCTTGTTAGTTCACGAAATGCTATTCCAAAATAGCGAATAACATCGCTAGGCAAGATGGATTCAGTAGACTCCAGATCTCGAGTAATAGCCAACTCAGCGGATCTACCACATAGCCAAGCAGCCATACGAGATGCTTCCAACGATTTAAGACCTTGTCCCATGAGTGCGGCGAGAGCACCTGTAAGCACATCTCCTTGACCACCTCCTGCCATTCCTGCATGACCAGTTCCATTGACATAAACAAGGGAGCTTCTATGAGTGATCAAGCTATGAGCCCCTTTCAAAAGCAAGCATACATCGGGGAATTGCTTTGCAAAATGACTTACGGATTCCAATCGACTCATGTCAGTTAAATCAGGGAACAGTCGCTGCATTTCTCCTGGATGCGGAGTAATGACCATTCCTGAACGCAGGTAGCAATCCACCCCACTACTTGCTATTATGCTCAATCCATCGGCATCGACAATTAGTGGCCCGGTGATACGCTTCAGCAGACTCAAATACTCACCATCTTTCCAAGTTCGTATTCCCATTCCGGGACCGAGTGCAAAAACATCAAATTGATCTACCTCAATTTCAGTGAGTGAATTCACTGGCTGGAGCATTACTTCAGGGGGTAGCATGGGAGCAATTAAGGGATAAATATTTTTCTCACAGAAAAGTGTCACCAATCCAGCTCCCGCGCGTAATGCCGCTGAAGAGCATAATACTGCCGCGCCAAGCATGCCGCGAGATCCAGCCAGCAGACCAACACGCCCTGCATTTCCTTTGTGGAAATCGTGTGGCCGATGTGGCAGCAAACCTCTCAGGCTGTGAACATCATTTAAGCATAACTCTCCGTCTTTTGGAATCTGCAGCTCATCTATGAGAACTGTTTCAATATTTCCTGTGTGATTCACCGCAGCAGGCATAAGCAAACCTCGCTTACATATACCCACTGTTAGTGTCAGATCAGCAATCACAGCTCCTTTGCATGGCACACCACTGTTACCATTAATCCCGGTGGGAATATCCATTGCGATCACACACGTATTGGGGCAGCCACGCTGCGTATTTATCCATCCTGCAGCCTCTGCGATAGAACCACGTAGCGGACCACTTGCCCCGATACCTAACAACCCATCTAAAACAATCCGAGGTCCTAAAGGAAGTGAGCTCCGATCATTGTTAATGACATCAAGCTCACGCCACTTCTTACGCGGTAGTGCGTGCAAATGATTCGATTCCACCCCGCAGCGCACTGAGATTATCCATCCAGCCTGCACGAGGTGTTTTAAAGCCACCAAAGCATCACCTCCATTATTACCACGACCAATACATGCAATCGCTTCTCCTGGAACGGGATAGCGCCTTCGTATAGCATCAGCAATCCCTCGCCCAGCCTTATCCATTAAGGCCTCTGGCGTAACGCCCATTTTAAATACACGCTTTTCCAAAAAACGCATTTCTTCACATGTAAAACACCCCATACGACAACAACCCTAGCTGGAGATTAGCAAAAACCAATTACATTCCCGCCATGGATACCAGCTTGTTGTTAAGTGCGATTGAACTGCGCAAGCTCTGCATTTGAGCAATGAGGCTTAGGTGGTCTTTGCAAATTTGGCGACAAACAGGATTGGTGCTCGCATGGTTACTAACATACCGGCCGATTGCACAAAAATGCTCTTGTATACCTAACTCTATCAAGCCAATCTCTGCACTTAACTGTGATATATCTCGGTTTGCTTTACCAATGCTCTGGTATGCCTCTGAGGCCTCTTGACGCAGTCGCCCTCGGTCCTCCGCAATACTCTCCTCAATTCGGGTGATTAGAAGATCCAGCTTGGTGATACGCTCACCAACTTCATCGCGAGAATCCTTGAGACGCGCAAACTCGTTTTTATAATCAGACAATTTGCGCCTCTCTAACTGAACTATTTCAGCATTATCCACATCTTCACTTAGCACCTGAATTTTAGTACGGCTCGCATCGAATTTGCGCCGCAGTAGTCGTGCCTTTGAAATTATATCATCACGCTCCGCAACAAGTGCCGTAGATTTAGCAAATAATTCGTCGCGCTTTTTCTCCAAAGCCAAACATGATTGGTTAGATTTATTGAGCACAGCATTACGCTCTTCATGTGATAATTCCAATACATCTCCCGCTTTATTTACTTTCAGATCAATCTCATTTTTCTGAAGCATGAACTTACGCAAAGTCCAATACTCAACACTTATATCCTCGATATCCTCGGCACGCTCCCACACGATTTCACCCAAGATCTCCTCAGCCAGACGCAACAAGTGCATCTCGTCAGCAGCTTCGGACATACGCTTGTTTTTCCGATGAATACCAAAGGAAAGCGCTACTCTAGCTAGTAAATAACGAGTACTGTTCATAAGCTAATATCATTATTAGACGGATGGATGTTTCTAAAAGTCACTTTTTATTAACCATCGCCTGTAAATTCTTTACAACATTTATATCCTCCAAGGTAGACATATTACCACTCGCTTTACCAGTCGCGACGAGTTCTTTGAGTAGTCGGCGCATGATCTTGCCTGAGCGCGTTTTGGGTAATGCGGGTGTAAGGTACACGTCATCTGGCTTGGCGATAGCTCCGATGATTTTCCCAACATGATTACGTAATTCCTTGGCCAGCGCATCACTCGGGTTGACGGTGCTTTTTAAGGTGACGAATGCAGAAATCGCTTCGCCTTTGATCTCATGCGGACGACCAACTACAGCTGCTTCCGCCACGGCCTTGTGAGCGACCAAGGCGCTTTCAACTTCCGCGGTTCCAAGGCGGTGGCCCGAGACGTTCAGTACGTCGTCGAGACGACCTACGATCCAGAAGTTTCCTTTGCGGTCGCGGCGGGCACCGTCGCCTGCGGTGTACATGCCCTTATAGTCACTCCAGTAGGTATCGCGGTAGCGTTTTTTATCGCCGTAAATCGTGCGTAGCATACTTGGCCATGGCTGACGAATAACGAGTTTACCACCCTCATTTGCCTTACACTCATTACCCTCCTCATCAAGGATGGCGGCATCGACGCCAAAGAACGGTAACGTGGCAGTTCCCGGTTTGATTGAGGTGCAGCCGGGTAATGGTGAAATCATGATGCCGCCTGTCTCTGTCTGCCACCAAGTATCAACAATTGGACAACGTCCACCACCAATTTTGTTATAATACCACATCCAAGCCTCTGGGTTAATTGGCTCACCTACTGTTCCTAATAAACGTAGTGACGTAAGGTCATGTTTATCCACTAACTCATCACCAGCCTTAATGAAGGCACGAATTGCAGTCGGTGCTGTGTAGAAAATACTGACGCCATACTCTTCGACAATTTGCCAAAAACGTGAAAAGTCTGGGAAGTTTGGCGCACCCTCGTACATCACCTGTGTTACGCCGTTGAGCATTGGGCCGTAAGTAATGTATGAGTGCCCAGTGATCCAGCCAACATCGGCGGTGCACCAGTAAACATCCTCATCACGCATATCGAAGATATATTTACAGGTCGCGTAAGTGCCGATCATGTAACCGCCGGTAGTGTGCAGGATGCCTTTGGGTTTTCCGGTGGATCCAGAAGTGTAGAGAATGAAAAGCGGGTGCTCGGAATCAAATGCCTTCGCCTTGTGGATGGCAGGAGCTTTAGCGATTTCATCATGCCACCAAACATCGCGGCCACGCTTCATCTTTACCTGATTTTCAGTACGCTTGAGCACAATGACTTTTTTAACAAATTTGTCGCGTTTAAGTGCCTCATCGACATTAACCTTCAAATCAACCACTCCACCTCGGCGCCATCCGCCATCAGCAGTAATCACACAGGATGCTTCCGAGTCGTCTAACCTATCTTTGATCGACTCTGCAGAGAAGCCACCGAATATGACGGAATGCACAGCACCAATACGAGCACATGCAAGCATAGCGACGGTTGCCTCTACTACCATCGGCATGTAGATCAGAACACGATCTTTGGACTTAACGCCATTTGCTTGTAATACATTTGCAAACCGGCAGACCTCACGCTGAAGCTGGTAGTAGGTCAGGGTACGTTTATCGCCGGGTTCGCCTTCCCAGATAATTGCCGCCTTGTTACCGCGGCCTTCCGCCACATGGCGATCCACGCAGTTCACACAGACATTGGTTTTACCTCCGACAAACCACTTGGCGTATGGAGCCTTCCAGTCAAGCACCTTGGTCCATTTTTTATCCCAATGCAGCTCTCTCGCTTCGCGCCCCCAGAACGTAGCCGGCTTCTCGATCGACTCCTTGTGCATGCGTTTGTACTGCGCCATGCTCGAGATTCGGGCTTTCTTGGAAAATTCCTTCGATGGCTTGAACTCACGGTCTTCGCTGAGGTGGCTTTCAATGTTTTTACTCATGGATAAAGTGTAACTTGATTACAGTCCCAAACTATCGATTGCACACAACTTGGCAATCCTACATTTCACCAAGTCAGACATGCTTATTATCAAGCTCATCGGTCAAGAATTTGCTACCCTCCAATATCAAAAAATCGTTATTCTAACGTCTGGATCCGATAATTCCTGATTTCTTAGATGCGCACTATAATGACGATAGAAACAAATAAAATCTACTCACTCGTCAATCACACCTGCGGGACTGACTCAACGGACAAATCTCTAACCTAACGGATGCGATGTTGGTAAACAATTTCAGCACCTCCAAGTCGAAATTAATCAGTAAGCTTTATCGTGTTTCTCTTAATTACCTGCGCCGCTTTGGAGGGCGGCCCGATGACTTTCCACGAACCTGTTTCTTTGCCGTTTTTCTCACCGATCGATGAGAGGAAGCGTTTTTCGATGGCCGTTGGCGTTTTGCTTTTTCCACATCGGCGGGTTGTTTACGAGGCTTTGGGTTCGTTTTTAGTGCCTCAATTTCATTTGGCTCGAGAGCATACCATTCACCTGGCGCAAGTCCACCTCCACCAAGTGAACCGATACGCACGCGCACTAGCTTGGTAACACGCAAATGGACAGCTTCAAACATCAACCGGATCTGGCGTTTCAAACCTGTCTCTAATACCACACTGACACGGCGCGGTGAGAGTCGTCGCACCGCCTTGGCAGCCGCCCTGCCTTCTGGGGTATACACTCCGTCTATGAGTTTATCCATTACATCGTTTTGGAACGCTTGGTTAAGAGTCACAATGTATTCCTTTTCCACCTTCTGTCGTGGATGAGTTAGGCTCAGCGCAAGATCACCGTCATTCGTAAGAACAATAATACCCTCTGATTCTTTATCGAGCCTACCAACATTTTTCAAATGATGAAGTTTCTGTGGTAATGCTGCGTAGATAGTTTCCCTTCCCAGCTCATCCTTTGCTGTGCAAACAAGTCCTCGGGGTTTATTAAACAAAATAACTTCTGTGGATCTCGGTGTTACAATCCTTTTGCCTACACGCACCGCATCATCCGATGTGACGCGCGTTGCGGGATTAACACAAATCGCGTTGTTTACATATACTCCACCTTCTTGGATCATGGCGTCACACGCACGCCTCGAGCCCACGCCGCATGAGGCTAAAAACTTGTTTAGTCGGGTTCCTTGTGCTGGGTTGCTCATGTTCGATTAAATGAAAGTGGACAAAAAAACCCGCCCGAATGGATTTCATTGGGCGGGTTGTAATAGGGTGCTTAAAGCTTATGCTTCTGGCTTGGTCTTGGGGAGGCCAATCGGACTGGCTCCCTTCTTCCACTGGCCACGCTGCTTGAGCAGCTTGATGCGTTCAAATCGCTTGAGTACAGAACGCTTTCCGCTGGCTCCGCCAGCTGTCTTTAATGATGAATGCTTTGACATGGTAAATTGAGGTTCTGGTATGGATTAACGCTTGGAGAACTGGAACTTCTTACGCGCACCTGGCTGACCGTATTTCTTGCGCTCTTTCTGACGTGGGTCACGGCGCATTAAACCAGCTTCCTTCAGTGCTGGGCGAAGTTCTTCATCGTGCTCACAGAGAGCTCGTGATATGCCAAGGCGGATTGCTCCAACTTGACCTGTCATACCGCCACCCTTGGCGACGACCTTGACATCAAACTTATTGGTAAGCTTGGCCCTTTGAAAAGGCTCAAGCAGTGAGTTTTGGAGTGTCACCGTGGGGACATACTCCTCAAAGGGACGGTTATTGATGGTGATACGTCCGGTTCCTGGTGTAATCCAAACGCGTGCGACGGATGTCTTGCGGCGTCCAGTAGCACAGTATGTAGTAGCTTCGCTCATGAGAAAATTTAGTTAAAGTTAGAATGTTTTAGAGGATTAGCCGATTTCGTAGGTCTCTGGCTGCTGTGCATCATGACCGTGCTCAGAGCCGATAACAACCTTGAGTTTTTTGTAGATGGCATCTCCCAGTTTGTTGTGGGGGATCATGCCGCGGACGGCACGCTCCAGCAGGAGCTCGGGGCGGCGGGCACGCACCTTTTTTGGTGTCTCTACCTTCTGGTTACCAACATAACCGGTGTAGTGCGTGTAGATTTTCTCAGTCTCTTTATTACCGGTCAGTACAACCTTCTCGGCATTGGTAATGATGACGTAATCGCCGGTATCGACGTGTGCGGTGAAGATGGGCTTGTGCTTGCCGCGTAATAGGATGGCTGCCTCGACGGCAACCTGACCAAGCACCTTATCTGTGGCGTCGATCACATACCATTTACGCTCAACTTCGTGGGCCTTTGCTGAAAAGGTTTTCATGGTTGGTTATATTGGAGTAGTGGTTTTTAAAAAATAGCTTGGCATGCTGAAAACGCATACTTTTGCCGACTTCCCAGGGTGATGAATCCATAATCAGGAGACACTGCCCACCTCGCTCTGAGGGGCGCGCAAACTAGGAGGCAATAAATGACATGTCAACCCAAATTTCCCTTAGTTTTAAATTTTGCGGCATGCCATCATCCCGACGAGGTATTTGACAAATCAACAGGAGACCAGCATGCTTCTGTTTGTGTACGAACCAAAGTCTCCAAATTCCAGTGACTCTATTAACTCCGCGACCAAGTCGTTCAAGGAACGTCTGTGGAGAATCATCTTTGAAGCTGAAACTCCGTGCGGCAAGTTCTTTGACGTCGCACTTCTGTGGGTGATCAGCTTGAGTGTGCTCGCTGTGATGCTTGAGAGTGTCGATGCTATAGCGCTCGAATACCACAAACTACTAATCGCGGCAGAGTGGACATTCACAGTGATTTTCACCATCGAATATCTGCTAAGAATCTGGTTAGTGAGGCGGCCGTTACGTTATATTTTCAGTTTTTACGGTATCGTGGACCTACTATCATGCCTCCCAGCATACATCGCTTTAATTTTTGCCGGTGCCAACCACTTTGCAGTTATTAGGCTACTTCGCCTGCTGCGTATGTTCCGAGTGTTGAAGATGGTAAGTCATGTGCGTGGAGGTGAGACGATCATGCAAGGTCTAGTTGCATCACGTGCAAAAATCACAGTATTTTTCCTCGCGATGCTAATCTTCGCTATGATTGCGGGCACGCTGATCTATCTAGTAGAGAACGACGTGCCTAATACAGAATTTACCAGTATTCCAATCAGCGTTTACTACGCCATAGTGTCGATCACTACTGTAGGTTATGGTGATCTGACTGCAACAACGCCACTAGGGCAACTAATCACCTCCATGATGGTGCTAGCCGGTTACGCCATCATTGCAGTGCCTACGGGTATTGTGGCAAGTGATATGGTCCGTCATGCACTAGAGTCCAACCACACTTCACAAGCTTGTCCTGGATGCGGAATGCATGGGCATCTTGTTGATGCAAATTTCTGCCGCAAATGCGGAGAGGCTCTCAATAAAGATGAATTAGCGGATTAGCCTTTCTCCGCACGCGCCTCTTGTTGTTTTGATTTTTCTTCCTTATGGGAATTCTTTTCAACTTTCGGCGCTTTCTTTTCGGCCCTTTCTTGTGCCAACGAAACCGCCTCTTCACGAGAATAGATTTCCGCAACACGCAAGCTGCGTCTCGAGAGCTCTCGGGCATCCTTATCCGTAATCAACGCGAGCCCTTCCTCGGTCACTTCACCGACGAAAATTTTCCATGCGCGCTTGGCTATAAGCTTACGACTAAGTTTGACCTTTGGCTCGGTTGCAGCTTCCTGTTGCTGGCGTCCCTTACCACGCGTGCGCCCACGGCGTGGCTGGCTGTGTGAGCTAGAATCATCACGGGGGGCTTTGTTACTTTGCCCCTTATCCTGGTTACGCTCACCAGAAGAATCTGATTTGCTTTCTTTTTTTGCGGTTTTTTTCGCAACTTTCTTCGCTGATTTTTTCCCTGTAGATTTTTTACTCCTCAATTTATGCCCCTGATCATTTGATTGCTTTCCAGTATTTAAGTCAATGGCTGAGGTCTCAACAGCTTCTTCAGCAGCAGAGTCAGCTCTAGCCATAGCATCAGGGGTTGAAGTTTCTTGCTCTGTTTTGAGAGCAGCATCATTCTTAGGCTGTGATGAATTGTCGGACATTTGATTAGATTTTAGTAGCTGAGTAAGCGCAAGTTGACCAATATGCAACGAATCACCACGGGTGGGTGACAACGCTTGAACCCCGCTCAGTCGGGCAGCATAACGCGAGTTATTTCCAGTTTGTTAAATCGTCTTGCTTTGACTTAGCATCTCCATTTGGGTGACCTTTGCCATCAACTCCCAAGGACCACAGATCAAAATCAGGATTCATTTGCGCAGCAGGGTTACCACGAAGATATCGGAATGGTTCAAACCAAGCATCCATAATGATGTAATCGGTACCTACTTTTTCCACTGTTAATTTACTGCCAGTTAAGTTCGGATCCAGCAGTGACAAATAAACGGTCTCACCTGAGTTAGACTTTCCATCGCCATCAGGATCACCATAAAGCACCTTGTATAAATCCGCCGTGCTTCCTTTACTGCCGTCACCAGCAGGATAAACGCCGCTATCAGATGAGTATTCTTCCAATGCACGTTCGATACTCGCCATCATGACTTGAGTTTTGCCCACTGCTGCCTTGCGCTTATACCATCCAACTCCGCTGATGACCATGGTAGCTAGAACAAGAATGATTGCTATCACGACCATGAGCTCCATGAGCGTGAATCCACTTCTAATACGGGATCGAATTTGAGATGGTTGTTTCATGATAATAACGTCATTGGATTTTTTGAAGGTGGCCGCCCAAGAAAGCCACCATTAGTTCCGCAGCAATTAAATCCTGCTACGTAACATTGGGTGGCTGCTACTGAGGCCCATCGACATTTTGGATCATCTTAATTAATGGTAAGAACAGCGCAAATACTATCGTGCCAACAACCAGCGCTAAGAATACAATCATGATGGGTTCCAAGATGGATGTGAGTGCAGTGACAGCGTTATCTACTTCATCATCATATACGTCTGCGATTTTTAGCAGCATTTCTGGTAACTGACCTGTTTCTTCTCCCACATCGACCATACTGATGACCATAGCAGGGAAAATTCCACTGGCCTGCAGTGGTGCTACAATAGATTCACCTTCTTTGACCGCTTCATGAACTTGGTCGATGGCCTTAGAAACTACCACGTTTCCTGCAGTATCTCGAGTAATTGTGAGGGCTTGGAGAATTGGCACACCGGAAGTGACAAGCGTGCCTAAAGTACGAGAAAACCGAGAAATCGCGCTCTTCTTAGTGAGCTCACCAAGTATGGGAATTTTGAGCTTAAAAGCATCAATGACACCACGACCACCGCTAGTTCCACCCCATGCTTTGATCAAAACAACGATGCCAGATACAACAAGAAATATCCAAACAATATTAGGCAACACAAAACTGCGCGCTAGCATGTTATCTGATGCATTGAAAACGATGTTCGAAATAGCCGGGAGATCTTGATCTCCAAACATGTCTTTGAACTTGGGCACGATGAAAAGCATGAGAAAGACCAAAATAGCAATCGCGATAAAGAGCACGATCACAGGATACACCATCGCGGAGACAATCTTATTTTTAAGCTTATGCGCTTTTTCCATGTACTCAGCGAGACGCGTGAGCACCACTTCAAGCACACCACCAAGCTCACCGGCTTTCACCATATTCACGAAGAGTTTGTTAAAAATCTTAGGGTGCTGAGAGAGGGACTCTGAGAATGTGGCACCTGTCTGAACCGAATCTGCAAGCGAATTCACGGTAGATCGCAACACAGGATTAGGCTCTTGCTTGCCGAGCACCGTGAGTCCGCGAAGCAAAGGAAGTCCAGAGTCAATTAGAGTGGCGAGCTGACGAGTAAAGATCATCAATACCTTTGGCTTGATTTTTCCACCGGATACAGTTTTGACTTTTTTCTTGCCGCGTGCCTTGGGCTTATTTTTACCAGCTTGAAGTGTGCCTTTGCCCTCCTCAACTACTTGAGTGGGGTAGAGTCCTTGAGAACGAAGTTGCTGAATAGCGTCCGACTCACTGGCGCCTTGAACGGTTCCTGTGGTCTGCTCACCTTTGGCGTCGAGTGCTATGTATTGAAAATTAGCCATGGTATTTAGGGTGTTGTGGTAAAATAGTAAAAAAAATGTGCGGAATTTCGAGCTTTGTTTTGAGAATTTTTATTTAGGTGTATTTGAGCACCTCTTCGATAGTGGTGTTCCCATCGTAGATGTTGCGTAATCCATCTTCACGCAAGGTCTCCATACCAAGTTCGATCGCCTTCTGCTTGATCACCACAGTGGGCGCACGGTCGGTGATTAAATCGCGTATGGGGTCAGTGACATCTAATAGCTCAAACAACCCACGTCTACCCTTGTAGCCAGACTGATCACAAGAATCACACCCTTTACCGGTATGAAATTCCTTGTCACCGAGCTCGTGCGAAGAAACACCCAACTGGTTTAATAGAGCCTCGTTTGGCTCATATGAGGCTTTGCAATCCTTACAAATAGTTCTTAACAAGCGCTGAGCGAGCACTCCCTCGAGGGAGGCCGCTACTAAAAATGGCTCGGTGCCCATGTCGACCAGACGCGTCACAGCGCCAGGAGCATCATTAGTGTGCAATGTAGACAACACCAAGTGGCCTGTTAATGATGCTTGGATAGCAATTTGTGCCGTATCTAGATCACGAATCTCACCAACTAAAATGCGGTCGGGATCCTGACGCAAGAACGCACGTAGTACGCGAGAAAATGATAACCCAATCCCCTCGTTCACAGGCACTTGAATAATTCCATCAACGTCGTATTCCACCGGATCCTCTGCCGTCAAAAGTTTGGAGTCAATGGTGTTAATTTCCTTGAGCGCTGCATAAAGGGTTGTGGTCTTACCCGCACCCGTTGGGCCGGTACATATAAAAATTCCATTAGGTTTTCTTACCGTTTCGTTAATGTATTTAAAAACATCATCAGGCATACCCAGAGCTTCCAGACTGAGATTGACATTACTGCGATCTAAAACACGCAACACAATACTTTCTCCATGCTGAGTGGGGAGTGTAGAAACACGCATATCGACTTGCTTCTCACCTATATGCTTTACGATGCGCCCGTCCTGTGGAACTCGTTTCTCCGCAATGTTCATGTTGGACATGACCTTAATCCTTGAAAGGATGGGGAGCGCCAAGTGCACCGGAGGTGGAGCCATTTCATAAAGTGCACCATCTACACGATAGCGAATTTTAAAGTCTGCCTCGAAGGGTTCAAAATGGATATCCGACGCTCCTTCGTTGATTGCCTGGTAGAGCACAAGATCGACATAACGGATGATAGGAGCAGAGTTTGCCTCCGCTTCTAAATCTTGAGCGCTCGGCTCCCCAGTTCCGTCAGCTCCAGATTCAAGCTGGTTTAGGATGTCATCCATCGCTTGCCCTTCACCACCGTAGGCGTCGGCAAGTTTTTTCTCCACCACATAATCGGGTGCAATCGCAAGGATTATCTCTTTACCCAATCCAAATCGTAAATCCTCAATAGCTTGTGGATTAAGGGGATCTACAAGGCAAATTGTCAGGCCTTCACTGTCAACATTCACCGGCAACGCGCCATGGAGACGAGCCAAACCAGCAGGAATCATGGCAAGCAGCTCAGATGGTGGTTCAAAGTTGTTTAGGTCAACCATTCCGACGCTTAGTTCGTTGGCGATGATCGGCCAAATATCGTCCTTCTCCTGAATGACGTCGTAGTCTGAGAGGATTTCGGAGATTTCCTTGCCGCTGTTTTCGATCTCTTGAATGATGTCATCCGCCAGATACTGATCGATCAAGCCACGGTTGAGGAAGATGTCGATGAGTTGTGAATTGTCCATGAAAGTTATATTCGCTTTGTTGTCTCCTGATTACAGGGGGTATGTTGCTAAAAAGTTAAAACGCTAATCACTATCGGACATCGTCACCCGTAGAACCTCCTCGGAGGAAGTGGAGCCTGATAGAATTTTACGGATGCCGTCCTCACGTAACGTACGCATTCCCAACTCTCTCGCGCGACGGCGGAGCTGAGGTGAGGTGAGCTTCTCATTAATGAGGTGCCTGACCTCATCGTCCACCTTAAAGATTTCAAAAATGCCCATCCGCCCCTTGTATCCTGTGGTGCGGCATAAATCACAACCCTCAGGCCCCATGATCTCACTCTCTGCGACCTGCTTGGCATCTAGACCCAAAACGCGCATTTCACGATCGGTCAGGACAGCTGGTGCCTTACACTTAGGGCATAGTTTGCGAACAAGCCGCTGGGCGACAATCGCACGAATGGATGAAGCAATAAGAAAGCGCTGGATGCCAATATCGGCTAAGCGAGCTACTGCGCCAGGAGCATCGTTCGTGTGAAGTGTTGAAAATACCAAATGGCCGGTCAGGGCAGCCTGAATAGCAATACTGGCTGTCTCCTTGTCACGAATCTCACCCACCATGATAATGTTAGGCGCTTGACGCATCATTGCCCTGAGAGCGGCAGCAAAGGTCATACCAATGTCAGTCTTGACCATCACTTGGTTAATACCCGGCAGCTCGTATTCCACTGGATCCTCAACAGTGATGATTTTTCGGTCGGATGTATTAATTGTATTCAGACAGCCATAAAGAGTGGTTGTCTTACCCGATCCGGTTGGACCAGTCACTAGAATGATGCCATCGGGCAATCGGATCAGCTTATTGAACGTGTCTTGGTCATCGGACAAGAAGCCCAGCTCTGGAAGACCCAGCATGAGCGAGGTTTTGTCTAGAATACGCATCACGATGCTTTCGCCATGATTACTTGGCACGGAGGAAACACGCAGATCCACCTCCTTACCAGCCACACGTATTTGAATACGGCCGTCTTGCGGTAACCGCTTTTCTGCAATACTCATGCTGCCACTCATCACTTTCACTCGAGCAACAATCGCTGGATGGAGTTTTTTCGGATGGTTGTCTACCTCGACAAGCTTACCATCGACACGAAAACGAATGCGGAGTGACGTCTCCAATGGTTCTATATGAATATCACTAACACCCATTTTAAAGGCTTCCAATAACATGGCAGAAACCATTCGGATGATTGGAGCATCATCTGCTGATGCCTCCTCATTACCTTCTGCGCTGACAACTGTGAACTCAGATGCGTTTTCCGCCTCGTCTACATCACCAGCGTAATTCTGGTGAATAATCTGGTTAATGGCAGATGCAGTGGCACAGACTGGCTGGATCTCGCGCCCCAGTATGTGCGGCAGACTGTCTAAAGTCTCAAAATCAAGCGGATCGGAGACTGCCACCGTGAGGTAGATGCCGTCATCAGCGACCGGAACCGCTCTAAAGCGTTTGGCGATATCGTCAGGAATTTTCTCAAATAGATCCGGAGCAATCGGCGTGTGTATGAGATCAATGAAATCCATACTAGAGCTCTGCGCGCATACCTGAGCCACTTGCTCCTCGCTTACGCGGTTATCGCTGATCAAGCGCTCTACTGCACTCTCCCTGCCTTTTAGCTGGCTGCGAACGGAATCAATCTCCTCGGCCGTCACCAGACCAGCTTCTGTTAGGAGTTCGAGCAGGTAATCTTCGTTTGAATACACAGTATAAAAATTTCGCTTGGTTTATAAATCGTAAAAAATCACTTTGATCACAAGTGATCAGTTTGAATTGTTGCAAGACTGGTCAAACGGTTACGTCACGTCAAGCCGCCAAGTTTTTTTTATTATATATTTTAGATATTCTATATATGAACTGTAAATACATGGATCATACTTGCTTTCCTGCTATTCACTTAAATCACTGCACATGACCCCACTCATATATTTTACATTAGTTCTCTCACTTGGGATTTTAGCTCAATGGCTGGCATGGAAATGTAAGCTACCATCAATTCTACTACTGCTGGCTTTTGGATTTGGACTCAGCTATTTTACAGGAGCAAAGATGGATGACTACATAGCATCCAGTGATGTGCTCCTGTCTGCAGTGGGGTTATGCGTAGCCGTTATTCTCTTTGAAGGTGGACTGACTCTGAAATTTTCTGATCTCAAAGAGAGCGGCGCTCCAATTCTCCGTCTCTGCACCATCGGCGCGGTGGTGAGTTTCTTACTAACCTACGGCTTTGCTCGTTACCTGCTCGGCTACGACTGGCAAGTGGCGTCGATGATGGGCGCCATTCTCGTGGTGACTGGCCCTACTGTGATCGCTCCCCTATTGCGGCATATCAAGCCATCGAGAAAAATAGGTAACGTCGTTAAATGGGAAGGTATCGTAATTGATCCGATAGGCGCAATCCTTGCTGTGCTTGTGTATCAAGTCGCAATCGCAGGAAGTGTAGATGCCGCGATGGACGAAGTGCTTCGTGCCCTGGGTCTTACTTTACTCGTTGGTGTGGTCATGGCCTATGTTTTGGCAAAAATCATCGAGCTCTTACTCAAGCACCATCTGATTCCCGACTACCTGCACTCGGTGTTTTTATTAGCTGTAACCGCAACTGCATTCGCTGCCTCCAATGCTATCCAAGCGGAGTCCGGGCTACTCACCTGCACGGTGCTTGGTGTAGCACTCGCCAACCAGAAGTCTGTTTCCGTAAAACACATCCTCGAGTTTAAAGAGAACCTGCGTGTGCTTATCATATCCGTTCTGTTCATTGTGCTCTCCGGGCGAGTGGAATTGGCCGACCTCCAAGACGCTCTTATTCCCGGACTCCTGTTACTAACTATTCTTGTCATCGTCGTGCGCCCACTCTCCGTATTTAGTGCTAACCTGTTTTCAAAACAGGTTACATTAAAAGAACAAATATTTTTATCAGCGATGGCACCCAGAGGAATCGTCGCTGCAGCGGTCACCGCTATTTTTGCATTGGAGTTCGACCACGCTGTCACGGCAGGGCATCTATCCGAAAACATCAGTAAGGCGACCGGACAAATGGTGCCCATCGTATTTATCGTCATCATTGGCACGGTAGCGGTGTATGGTATTTTTGCTGCACCCATCGCACGTATGCTCGGGCTCGCCACCAAGGACCCGCGCGGTATTTTATTTGCAGGTGCAGGGCTGTGGACGCGCCTTGCTGCAAAAGCACTACAAGATGATGGTCATGATGTTCTTTTGTTAGATACCAATTACGACAACATTGCTGAGGCAAAATTATTAGGTATTCCCGCTCACCGTGCCAACATCCTCTCAGAATACGTTGAGGATGAGCTTGAGCTTTCTGGGCTTGGTCAGCTTTTGGCGACCACCCCGAACGACGAGGTAAACTCACTCGCGACCCAGCATTTTGTGCACGTTTTTGGCAGGGAATTCATCTGGCAAGTGGCTCCGCACGATGATGACTACCACCACTCCACAGCCGTTGCCTCCCACATGCGGGGACGCATCTCATTCTCATCACGTCCAAAATATAACCGACTCGAGCGCTTTGCCGCGGAAGGTGCTACTATTAAAAAAACAACACTCACCGAGCAATTTTCTTACAATGATTTCAAACAAATGTATGGCGAGGATCATGTGCTCTTGTTTCTCGACAGTGAGGAGCGCGGGCTTCGAGTTGCGCATGATGAGATGCGCGAGCCGGTTACCGGCACCACACTCTACGCATTGATCAAACCGGAAGATGCCTAAGCGCTACGTTAAAACTCTTAAGTCTAAACTCCAAATACCATGTATAATTCTCTGGAAGCGAGGTTGCACGATGTGTTCTGGGAAGCTGAGGGTGGCTCGGCAGAACTACCGTTATTAGAAAAATTTCTGAAAAATCATCTGGGTACTGCTTTGGAAATCGGATGCGGATCAGGTCGACTTATGTTACCTCTCTTGGAAAATGGATTCCTGCTTGAGGGGCTAGATAATTCACAGGAGATGTTGGATATGTGCGCTGAAAAATGCGCCGCACACGAGCCGTTGCTCCACCACGCGGATATGTTAGATTTCTCCACGCGCTCCACGTATTCAGCTATCACGCTTCCCGCGTTCACATTGCAGTTTACTCCCCCGGAGAGACTACCTGAGTTGTTTTCTAACATCCAGCAGCATCTACACCCTGGAGGCGGGCTCTACATCACGCTGTTTATCCCGTGGGCGGAAATCATCGGAGAGCTTGAGGTAAATACCTGGTTTCTTGATCAGGAAACGCCACTCCCTGACGGCAACATCGCTCGCTGCCAAACACGTTTTCAAATTGAACGTCTCTTCCAGCGACTCATTCGCGAACATCGTTATGAGATTGTGGATAAAGGTGATTCTGTAACCAAAACGAGTGAGAGCACTCATCGGCTTAATTGGTACTGGCCCAATGAACTCAGCCGTATTCTTGAGAGCACAGGATTCACGGTGGCCCAGAGAATTGGGGATTTTGATGATGCCTCGCCTTGTGATGAAAATAGCCAAATCATAACGTTTTTCTGTTCGAGGGATGAGGATTAACCCTCAGTTCAGGGTTGCTATTCCCTACCCTACCCACTAGTTCGCGTGGCTACACACGCACACTTTAAATTTTATGTTCCATCTCTTCACCAAGAAAAACGGCAACCTCAAGGACGATTCACTCTCTGGTTTGACCGTTGCCCTTGCCCTTGTTCCCGAGGCAATTGCATTCTCATTTATTGCCGGAGTCAATCCGCTCGTAGGGCTATGGGCGGCTGTGTTTATGGGATTTATCACCTCAGCCTGTGGTGGTCGTCCCGGGATGATTTCAGGTGCAACTGGTGCCATCGCGGTAGTAGCAGGTAAAGCGGTGCAAGAAGGCGATAAGATAGAGCCCGGGCTTGGGCTCCAGTGGCTCTTTGCTGTCATCATCCTGGCGGGCGTGATCCAGATTCTCTTTGGTGTGCTCAAGCTCGGCCGATTCATTCGGCTGGTCCCCCACCCTGTGATGATTGGTTTTGTAAACGGCTTAGCGATTGTCATTTGTATGGGGCAGTTCGGCTTCTTCAAAAGTGGCGGCGAGTGGATGCAGGGTAATGCTCTGTTTCTCATGATCGGACTGGTGGTCCTGACCATGGCCATCATTCAGTTTTTTCCGAAGCTTACCAAAACGATCCCATCCACTCTTGCTGCTATCCTAATCGTGGGACTTATTTCCTATTTTGGTCTCGGCGCACGCACCATTAGTGACGTGCTTAAAGACGGGGGCGGCGATGGCACCCTGCTTGGCTCATTCCCTCCGTTCCGCATCCCGGAAGGAGTTCATTTCATGGATCACTGGCAATTCCTTCTCACAACCGCCTTCGTCGTCGCCATGGTCGGTATCATCGAATCCCTGATGACGCTTCAGCTCATCGATGAAATCACTGAGACCCGCGGTCAAGGAAACCGCGAATGTGTCGCTCAGGGTGGCGCCAACATTCTCTCCGGCCTCTTTGGTGGTATGGGCGGCTGCGCGATGATCGGCCAATCGCTGATCAATATCAAATCCGGGGGTCGAGGTCGCACATCCGGTATCGTCGCGGCACTCGCGCTTGCAGCGTTCATTATGTTCGGAGGGCCCGTCATTGTTCAAATCCCCATCGCGGCTTTGGTCGGCGTGATGTTTATGGTCGTGATCGGCACTTTTGAGTGGTCGACGTTCAAGAGCTTTGGAAAAATCGCCCCATCAGAAATGCTCATTATCATCACAGTGACTTTGGTTACCGCGATCTTGCATGACCTCGCACTTGCGGTCTTTGTTGGTGTCATTCTCTCCGCTCTCGTATTCGCATGGGAGAGCTCAAAGCACATTACCGTCACAATGCATAAAGACACGCCGGAAGAACGCATCTACGGCGTAGAAGGCATGCTCTACTTCGGATCTGTAAGGGAGTTCTCCGACAAGTTTCAAGCCAAGTCAGATGTTCAAAACATCGTTATCGATTTTGAAGAAGCCCGGGTCTGCGACCTCTCCGGCCTTGAAGCGATCAATGCGCTTGGTGACCGGTATAAAAACGCCGGCAAGGAGTTGCACGTGCGCCACCTCTCACCCGACTGCCGACAAATGCTCAAAAAAGCGGGCACGCTTGTTGATATCGAAGTGCTACCCGACGACCCCCACTACTCCGTGGCTCGACTCAAAAGCAAGAACAGCAAAATCATCGGCTCCTGAAAGACCTCTCCTACAAACCAAGTATTCTAAAGCACATGAAAAAATCAATGTTCCTCGCTATTTCCTCTGCCCTCATTGTATTCGCGCATGCCGACCACCATGGCAAAAAAGCTGATGACTTTACCTGCCTATTCGATGGTAAGACCCTCAATGGCTGGAGCCAGAAAAACGGCACCGCCACGTATGTCGTCAAAGATGGCACCATCGTCGGCACAACCAAGAAGGGTAGCCCGAACTCTTTCCTCTGTACCAATAAAGACTACGGAGATTTTGAACTGCAGTTTGATGTTAAAGTGGACAACAAGCTCAACTCGGGCGTGCAGCTACGTTCACAAACGAAAGGCAATACACCTGAAGGCCGCGTCAACGGTCCGCAGTGCGAAATCGAAGCAACCAATATACGTAATGGTGGTGAAGGCGGCTATATTTATGGCGAAGCAACCGGTCGCGGGTGGCTTGTAGCCAACGACAAGCGTAAGCCACATAAGCACTTCAAGGACGGCGCGTGGAACCACTACCGCATTGTCTGCAATGGCGCTCGCATCCAAACATGGATCAACGGCAACATGGTATGTGACCTCACAGATGAGGCGATTTTCAAATCCCACCCAAAAGGCTTCATCGGCCTGCAAGTCCACGGCGTTGGAAAGAGCGGTCCGTTTTCCGTCGCTTGGAAAAACATCAAGATCAAGGAGCTGAAGTAGGTAATCCTAACAGATTGCGCTTACTCCCCTTCTTTCTTCTCCGGCATCCGGAAGTCGGTAAACGACTGGATACGCGGGGCACGCCGTTTTCCCTCGTCAAACACAAACACGATGCTGCGTGAGCGCGGGTCGTGGCGCCATTGGCTTTCGATCAGCGGGTGGGTGCGGTTGTCACCGGGAACACGGAAGTAGATCTCGACCGGATAATTTCCATGCTCACGTGCGGGTGCTTTCACGAGGGATGATTTCCTTGGCGGCAGCTTGAGAGAGGATTTTCCGAGTTCCCCCACAAGGTACTTTTGAGTCAGGTTGAACCAGAGCATATCGCCACGCCCGATCTTGTCATAGTTGGCATTCACAATCTGCATGCGTAGCGGCACGGTTGTATTCGATGGGTCACGGGCGATGAGCAGATAAAAATCCTGTGTGCCCGCAGTGATAGTGACCGATGGTGCGCCCTTTGGGATTTCCTCCAGTTCCACAACAGGTGAGGTGAGCAACCAGAGTTTGATATCTCCGGACCTGAGCTTATAAATTGGCGATAGGCTCAATCTGGGAAGTTTGACTTCCTGCGACTTCTTACCGTCAAAAAGCCAGTATTTACTCGCAGCTCGCGGGGGACCATTGAGGAAAAGGATACGGCAGGTGTGCTCTCGCTCCTGAGCATGGAGAACGGGCACCAGAGAGAGAAAAATAATGAGGGAGATGAATCGCATGGTTCGGAGACGGGAATACGTGGAAATCCATCACGATATTACACTTCGTCGGCGCTCAGCCAGCGAAATGAGACCATCTTGAAGCGCCTACCGTATGTCTTGTTGGTTGACTTGGTTGGCTGCGTGGTGATGTCTGCTTCATCTGCAGGATCCAAGAAATCCCTCGTGCGTTGCACCGTTGCCTCACACCAGGCGCGGGCGCGCACCGTGCCATCTGCAGCTCGGGATTCTCCGTAAGCGCGGATGGTGAACGTATCGTCTCGCGCGGAAAGAATGGGAGCGAGTGGACGGAGGATATCCGCCTGGCGTGTCCAGCCGGGCAAGCCATAGGTATTGTGGCCGACGGCAGCTTCTGGAAATACGTAACCTGCGTCTGCCCCACCAGCGAACGGGTTGGCCACTGATGCGACCGATTCATTTTGTACCGTATCAAAGGGATTTAAGCTGGAGTTTGCCGTCAAGGCATTGAGGGCAGTCTGGATGGCTCCGGCCAGCGCAAGTTCTGTATCCGATGAAAGCTGCCGATTCACAAATTCCGAAAGCGATAGGAATGGTCCCCGCAGACGGACTTGCTCGACAATTTCCTCAGCAAGAAAATCGAGTTGATCATCGTTATAGACGCGGTAACCGGTGAATTGTGTTGTATCGACATATTCTCCTGCCACCTGTGGTGCTTCGCCAGCCGCACGGTCTCCTGCGACGCTGGTGCGGCTGATGGCATAGTCTGTTTCCTCGGACAGGGCGATGCTGCCACCTACTTTACTATAGGGAATTTTATGGTTCCTAGCATGACCTAACAGAGCCCGCCACGCCTTTACAGAAGTCGAATTCACATTAAACATCCCCTGCACCTCAAGCCGCGATGCGATGGTTTTCCACGAGTCCGTAGGCTGCACCTCGTCCGAGTATATCTCACTCGCTTTGGTGGCATTGGTGACCTGGTCCTCCGCGATAGGAAGATATGACCGATTAACCAAGGGATCCGATCCTGTTAGGAAATCGAGGTAGTTTTGGCGCAAGCTGGCACCACTCGAACTGCCGAAGCCATTCGGCTCTGGCGCGATGGAAGAAAAGAACCAGTCATCAAAGAGGACTTGGTTGGCGCAATAAGAATCATCCTGCTGTTCGTTATCGCGTCGACTAGATCGACCATTAGAGGTATTGATCACGTTGTTCTTCAGAATGAGCGGAGATGCATCTGAATTGGCCACGACATTTCCTGCATACGGTGGAGTCGGGTTCAAACCCCGCATCTGCATGTGGGTTAGATCCGCCAGAGATGCCAGCGGACGGGTGGGCAGCTCTGCAGCAACGATGCGGGATACCCCCTCGGCTTTACGCACTCCGGTAACGATGTAGCTGCTATTCGTTGAGTTATCAACATTGGGAAGCATGTCATCCGCTCCTGATGAATGCTCTACAATACTTAAATCCCATGGGCAATTGAGCAGATTGTTCATACCGGGATAAACATCCGTAAATCGGGGACGAGGACCGGAAGAGAAGAAGTCCACAACGGGGTTGGCCTGAGCCACACCTTTCGTCGCGGTGGCGTTGTGATTAGCAATACGAGAACCTAGGGTCATGGAAAGGAATGGCACCGGCGTATCTGCACATTGCGCAAGTGTCGCTGAAGCCAGTCCCTCTTTTGGAGGGTATAAGGCATCTGCCACGGCATGCTCGTAAAATACCTGAAACCAACTATGTGAGCGGCCTGAACCAAAGCTGTTTATAAACCACTGGAAAGCCCACCCGCACGCGGTTCCTCGGGAGGCAACATCAAATTTGGCATCAGCCTCTATCTGAGCTCCTCCACTGAACGAAATCTTCTGCGGATCGGCAGGATTGTTCAGATCAAACCTCCTGTCCATAACGTAGTAAAATCCTACCCCCGATCTTACGCCAGGTGTCAGATTTATGCCAACCCTAGAGGTGCTTGTTTCATCCCTCCGATATCCAACAGACGGGCTAAAGATACGCGTTTCTCCTGGTTCCAGAATCATTGGACTTTGGGCAAGAGTAAATACCATATCCGCGAACCAACTCGTTGATTTACCAAGGCGTTTATTACGATAGTCACCCGAAGTGCCACCATGCTGAACAGCCCAATACTCATCGGCTAGAGACGCGCCAGAAATACGATGATTCAAAGCCAAAGGCCATGTATAAGCCGGGCTCATCTTGAGGGTACCATTGAGAGTGAGCCTCGTATTATAGGGGTTCCACACGGTAACAACAGGAGTATAAAGCACCGCTGGGCGGTATTTTCCAGGTACTGCACCCGAAGTCGTTGCATAATGAGAAACGATAATTTGAATCCTCGCCATCTGAGGAAGAAGCCGAATATTGTGAAATGTTTCATGAGCATTAAACGGTGTTCCGTTATCCTGCCAGCTCTGGTGGTTGATATTCGGCGCGCTGGATGAGGTTGCCGTCATCTTTTTGTAGAGTGTCGCGTAGGTCTTGATTTTCGCCCAGCTTGCGATCGGCCCCCGTCTGGCCCAAAATTCTCTCAGACCCGATGCACGATGATCCGCCCAGTGATACAGCATACTCTTAGCTGGCTGGTAATCAACATTTGTGGCGGGGCGGGTGTAGTTGAGATGTTCGTCCGGCTTGATTTGGAAAAACTCCAGTCCGCTCGTCGGTTGTGCATCCCATTTCTCAGTGAGCAGGGAGAGGTCTTTTCTCCATCCACCGGTGGCGACGTTGGTAAGCAGCCCAGTGGAGATCGTCGATAGGTCGTGGAAACTTTCAGATGGAACTGCAACATTCGCGATGAGGTCCGCGCTGCTACGAGTCACCGCTTTGCCTGCGAGCG